>Ga0233424_10000015_pt1 | contig 253230 bp, 256 predicted proteins | sample Watercolumn_Towu_FD_181011 | JGI IMG/M metagenome (GOLD analysis project Ga0233424, IMG submission 181011) | Freshwater microbial communities from Lake Towuti, South Sulawesi, Indonesia - Watercolumn_Towuti2014_125_MG | ecosystem: Environmental > Aquatic > Freshwater > Lake | place... | reverse complement strand
GCGACAACGTGGCGATCACCGCCACCCTGATCGCCCCGATCGCCATGGAAGAAGGCCTGCGCTTCGCCATTCGCGAAGGTGGTCGCACCGTCGGTGCCGGCGTCGTCGCTAAGATTGTCGAGTAATTATCATGGCAAGCCAAAAGATTCGCATCCGCCTGAAGGCATACGACTACACCCTGATCGACCGCTCTGCGGCCGAGATCGTGGACACCGCCAAGCGCACTGGCGCCGTGGTCAAGGGCCCGGTGCCCCTGCCCACCAGCATTGAGCGCTTCGATATCCTGCGCTCGCCGCATGTGAACAAGACCTCCCGCGACCAGTTGGAGATCCGCACGCACAAGCGTTTGATGGACATCGTGGACCTGACCGACAAAACGATTGATGCGTTGACCAAGCTGGATCTTCCGGCGGGTGTTGACGTAGAAATCAAGGTCAAGTAAGATCCGCGCCCTTCTGAGGTGATGGCTAGGTCGCAAGCCTGACCGTCACCTCTCATTTTTAGCCGGCCAATTGCAGTCGGCGCTTGTAAAAGGAAACGAGAAATGAGCCTAGGCCTTGTCGGTCGCAAGATCGGCATGACCCGCATTTTCCAGGAAGACGGCGTGTCCGTTCCTGTGACTGTGCTGGACGTGTCGAACAATCGCGTCTGTCAGATCAAGACCCAAGCCAATGACGGCTATGACGCCGTTCAGGTGGGTTATGGCACCCGTAAAGCCAGCCGGATCACCAAGCCGGTTGCGGGTCATCTGGCGGCAGCCGGTGTCGAGCCGGTCAGCGGTTTGACGGAATTTCGTGTAACTGAAGATGTGGCCGCGCAGTACAGCGCGGGTGCTGCTCTGTCTGCGGACTTGTTCCAGGCGGGCCAGATGGTCGATGTGTCCGGCGTTACGCAGGGCAAGGGCTATGCGGGCGTCATCAAGCGCCATAACTTCAGTTCCCAGCGTGCTTCGCACGGTAACTCCCGTTCGCACAATGTGCCGGGTTCGATTGGTCAGGCGCAGGATCCGGGCCGTGTGTTTCCGGGCAAGAAGATGACCGGTCACATGGGTGCCGTGCAGTGCACGACCCAGAATCTGCAAGTGGTGCGGGTCGATGCCGAGCGTCAACTGCTGCTGATCAAGGGCGCTGTGCCCGGTTCACGCGGTGCTGACATCGTGGTGTGTCCGGCAGTCAAAGGGGGTGCGTAATGGATCTGCAAAAGATTGACGTGCAAGGTCAGTCCACGGGTTCTGTGGCGGCTTCCGATCAGTTGTTTGGTCGTGAATACAACGAGGCACTGGTGCACCAGTTGGTGACGGCCTTCCAGGCGAATGCCCGTTTCGGCAACCGCGCCCAGAAGGATCGTGGCGAGGTTAAGCACACGACCCACAAGCCCTTCAAGCAAAAAGGCACGGGCCGTGCGCGTGCCGGTATGTCCTCCAGCCCGCTGTGGCGTGGTGGTGGTCGGATCTTCCCGAACCGTCCGGACGAAAACTTCAGCCAGAAGGTCAACCGCAAGATGTTCCGTGCCGGCATTGCGACGATCCTGTCGCAACTGGCGCGTGATGGCCGTCTGCGGGTGATCGATGCGATCGAGATGAGCGCGCCCAAAACCAAAGAATTGCTGGGCAAGATCAAGGCGATGGGCGTCGACAAGAGCCGCGTGCTGATTATCGACAACGAGGTGGCTGACAACCTGTGGCTGTCTTCCCGCAACCTCGAAAATGTGCTGGTGACCGAGCCGCGTTATGCCGATCCGGTGACCTTGGTCCATTTTGATCAGATTCTGGTGACCCAGGCTGCGATCAAAGGCTTTGAGGAGATCTACGCATGAGCGCCGTAATGAATGACGCGATCAATCGCGAAGAGCGTCTGCTGAAGATCATCCTGGCGCCGGTGGTGTCTGAAAAGGCCACCATGGTGGCGGACAAGCGTCAACAGGTCACCCTGCGTGTGGCGTCCGATGCCAGCAAACCCGAGGTTAAGGCGGCGGTCGAGATGCTGTTTGGCGTCAAGGTCAAGGATGTCAACATCGCCACGGTCAAGGGCAAGGGCAAACGCTTTGGTCGTCTGCAAGGGCGCCGTTCCGACTGGAAGAAGGCGTATGTCTCCTTGCAGCCGGGTCAAGAAATCAATTTTGCGGGGGAATAAGACATGGCACTGATCAAGGTCAAACCCACCTCCGCCGGCCGTCGCGCCGTCGTCAAGGTGGTTACCCCGGGTCTGCACAAGGGCAAGCCCGAGGCCTCTTTGCTCGAACCGCAAAAGCGCGGTTCCGGTCGTAACAACAACGGTCACATCACGGTGCGTCACAAGGGGGGCGGCCACAAGCAACACTACCGTGTGATCGATTTCCGTCGTAACAAGGATGGTATCGCCGCCAAGGTTGAGCGTCTGGAATATGACCCCAACCGCAGCGCGCATCTGGCGTTGCTGTGCTATGCCGATGGTGAGCGTTGCTACATCATCGCGCCGCGCGGTATCGAAGCCGGTGCGGTGTTGATGAATGGCTCCGATTCGCCGATCAAGGCGGGTAATTGCCTGCCGCTGCGCAACATCCCGGTGGGTACCACGCTGCACTGCATCGAGATGCAGCCGGGCAAGGGTGCGCAACTGGCGCGTTCTGCCGGTGCATCCGTGCAGCTTCTGGCGCGTGACGGCGAGTACGCTCAGCTGCGTCTGCGATCTGGCGAGATTCGCAAGGTGCATGTCAACTGCCGCGCCACGATTGGCGAGGTGGGCAATGAAGAGCACAGCCTGCGTTCGCTCGGCAAGGCGGGTGCCACTCGTTGGCGTGGTATCCGTCCGACCGTTCGTGGCGTCGCCATGAACCCGGTGGACCACCCGCATGGCGGCGGCGAAGGCAAGACCGGAGAAGGCCGCGTCCCGGTCACCCCCTGGGGTGTTCCGACCAAGGGCTATCGCACCCGTAACAATAAGCGCACTAACAACATGATCGTGCGCCGTCGCACCAAGTAAGGGCTAAGACATGGCACGCTCCGTAAAAAAAGGGCCGTTTGTTGACGGCCATCTGCTGAAAAAGATCGAGGCCGCGCAAGCGGGCTCGGACAAGCGTCCGATCAAGACCTGGTCGCGCCGCTCCACTGTTCTGCCGGATTTCATCGGTCTGACCTTTGCTGTGCATAACGGCAAGCAGCACATCCCTGTGTATGTGACCGAGAACATGGTGGGCCAAAAGCTCGGCGAGTTTGCCCTGACCCGTACCTTCAAAGGTCACGCGGCGGACAAGAAAGCCAAGCGCTAAGGAAAGATCATGGAAGCAAAAGCAATTCTGCGTGGCACCCGACTTTCTGCTCAGAAAGCGCGTCTGGTTGCCGATTTGATTCGTGGCAAGCGTGTTGATCGCGCCATCGACATCCTCGCCTTCTCCCCGCAGAAGGCTGCGATGGTGGTGCGCAAGGTGGTCGAGTCGGCCATCGCCAATGCCGAAAACAATCTCGGTGCCGATATCGACACCTTGATGGTTAAAACCATCTATGTAGATCAGGGCTCGACTCTGCGCCGCTTCACCGCGCGCGCCAAAGGTCGTGGCAACCGTATCTCCAAACCGACCTGTCACATCACCGTGACTGTAGGCGACTGAGGTAAGTATGGGACAAAAAATTCATCCGACCGGGTTCCGGTTGTGCGTCAACAAGGACTGGTCCAGCCGCTGGTTCTCCGGTAACAGCAGCTACGCAGCCATCGTGGCCGAAGACCACAAGGCGCGTGAGTTCCTGAACAAAAAGCTGGGGCATGCCTCCCTTTCCAAGGTCATCATCGAGCGCTCTGCCAAAAGCGCCCGCATCACCCTGCACACGGCGCGTCCGGGCGTGGTGATCGGTCGCAAGGGCGAAGAGATCGAGGTGCTGCGCAAGCAGTTGTCCACCGTCATGTCGGTGCCCACCACCCTCAACATCGAGGAAGTGCGCAAGCCCGAACTCGACGCCAAGATCGTGGCCGACTCCATCGCCCGCCAGCTTGAGAAGCGCATCATGTTCCGTCGCGCCATGAAGCGTGCGATGCAGAACACCATGCGTTTCGGTGCCCTCGGCATCAAGGTGATGAGCTCTGGTCGTCTGAACGGCGCCGAGATTGCTCGTACCGAGTGGTATCGCGAAGGCCGTGTGCCGCTGCACACCCTGCGCGCCGACATCGATTACGGTGTGGCTACTGCCAGTACCAGCTACGGTCAGATCGGCATCAAGGTGTGGATCTACAAGGGCGAGAAGGGGAATAGTGTCCAGCAGCCGGTCGCTGCAGAACCTGCTAAACGCGGTAAGCGTCCGGCAGGCTCCAAAGGTTCCAGACAGGAGTAAGTCATGCTGCAACCAGCAAGAAGAAAGTTCCGTAAGGAGCAGAAAGGCCGCAATACCGGTCTGGCTCATCGTGGCAGTACCGTCGCATTTGGCGAGTGGGGCCTGAAGGCGATTGGCCGTGGTCGTATTACCGCCCGTCAGATCGAAGCCGCTCGGCGTGCGATGACTCGTCACATCAAGCGGGGCGGTCGCGTGTGGATCCGCATCTTCCCGGACAAGCCGATTTCCAAAAAACCGGCCGAGGTTCGGATGGGTAGCGGTAAAGGTAACCCCGAGTACTATGTTGCCGAGATTCAGCCCGGCAAGGTGCTGTACGAAATGGACGGGGTCGATGAAGAACTGGCGCGTGAGGCGTTTCGTCTGGCGGCGGCCAAGTTGCCGATCCCAACAGCCTTCGTCGCTCGTCACTTTTGGATTTGAAGATGAAAATCAGCGAATTGCGCGGCAAGAATGCCGAAGAATTGAACAAAGAGCTGTTGGATCTGTTGCGTGCGCAATTCAGCCTGCGCATGCAATTGTCCACTCAGCAAAGCAACAAGACGCATGAGTTGCGCCGTGTGCGCCGTGACATCGCCCGGGTGAAAACCCTGTTGGGCGAGCAGGCCGCTAGCGCCGTGAATTGACGGGAACGATCATGTCTGAACAGGAAAAAGCAAAGGTAATCCGCAGTCTGACTGGCAAGGTGGTCAGCGCCAAGGCGCAAAAGACCATCACCGTGCTGGTTGAACGGCGCGTCAAGCATCCGGTGCTGGGCAAGGTGATTCGTTTGTCCAAGAAGTATCACGCCCATGACGAGCAGGGACAGTGTGGTGAGGGCGATATCGTCACTATCCGCGAATGCCGTCCGATCTCCAAGAGCAAAACCTGGACGCTGTCCCAGGTGGTCGAAAAGGCTCGCGGGGTTTAATGCGCGCAGTGCAAGTTTTTATAAAAACACTTGCACCGCACAAAAACATCGCTATAATGCGCGGCTCTCCTGGAGTGTGAAATTCTAGGGTGCTTCGCAAGAGGCAATAAATTGCTGCCGGTCTGAGCAAGACCGGCGGTTGTTACCCAAAATCGGGATCCAAAACTGATCGTTCGTTGGATGGTCAAGTTGGAGTGAGTGAATCATGATTCAGATGCAGTCCATGCTCGACGTGGCTGACAACACCGGTGCACGCTCCGTGATGTGCATTAAGGTGCTTGGCGGTTCCAAGCGTCGTTACGCCGGTATTGGCGACATTATCAAGGTCACCATCAAGGATGCTGCCCCGCGTGGTCGCGTCAAAAAGGGTGATGTGTACAACGCGGTGGTGGTACGCACGGCCAAGGGCGTGCGTCGTCCGGACGGTTCGTTGATCCGTTTCGATACCAATGCCGCGGTGTTGTTGAACAACAAGCTTGAGCCGATCGGCACCCGTATCTTCGGGCCGGTGACGCGCGAGCTGCGTGGCGAGCGCTTCATGAAGATCGTCTCGCTGGCACCGGAAGTGCTGTAAGGAGTTAGTGATGGGCAAGATCCGTAAGGGTGATGAAGTCATCGTTCTGACCGGCAAGGACCGTGGCCGTCGCGGCACCGTGTTGTCTGTGGGTGAGGGCAATGCCGTGGTTGATGGTGTCAACCGTGTGCGCAAGGCTACGAAGCCGAATCCCTTGAAGGGAACGGCAGGTGGCCTGGTGGATAAAAACATGCCGATCGAACTTTCCAATATCGCATTGTTTAATGCGGTGACCGGCAAGGGTGATCGCGTGGGTTACCGTGTGCTCGAGGATGGCAGGAAGGTTCGCTTCTTCAAGTCCAACGGCGAAGTCGTTGATGCGTAATTTGAACGCGTGAGAGAAAAACGATGGCTCGATTGAAAGTATTTTACAAAGAGGCCGTGGTGCCCGAACTGGTGAAGCAGTTCGGCTACAAATCGGTCATGGAAGTGCCCCGTATCACCAAGGTCACCCTGAACATGGGTGTGGGTGAGGCAGTGGCAGACAAGAAGGTGCTGGAGTTTGCCGTGGGCGACATGACCAAGATTGCAGGTCAGAAGCCGGTGGTGACCAAGGCGCGCAAATCCATTGCGGGTTTCAAGATTCGTGACGGCTATCCAATCGGCTGTAAGGTGACCCTGCGCCGCGAGCGTATGTACGAATTCCTGGATCGCCTGATTACGGTTGCGATTCCGCGTGTGCGTGACTTTCGTGGTGTGGGTGGCAAGGGCTTTGATGGCCGTGGCAACTACAACATGGGTGTGCGTGAGCAAATCATCTTCCCCGAGATCGAGTACGACAAGGTGGATAAGGTGCGCGGCATGAACATCACCGTGACGACGACCGCGAAGACCGATGCAGAAGCCAAGGCGCTGCTCGCCGCGTTCAAGTTTCCTTTCAAGAGCTGAGGTTGAAATGGCAAAGACTTCCATGATCAATCGCGAAGACAAGCGTCGCCGCTTGGTGAAAAAGTTCGCGGCCAAGCGCCAGGCGCTGGATGTTGTGATCAATGACCAGTCGCGTAGCGAGGAAGAGCGTTTTGAGGCTCGTCTGAAGGTCCAGGCATTGCCGCGCAATGCCAGTCCGGTGCGTCTGCGCAATCGTTGCGCAATTACCGGTCGTCCGCGTGGCGTGTTCCGCAAATTTGGTTTGTGCCGTCTGAAGATTCGCGAGCTGGCCATGAACGGTGAAATCCCGGGCGTGGTCAAGGCGAGCTGGTAAGCGACAGGCAAGGAGTTATTCAAAATGAGTATGAGTGATCCCATCGCCGACATGCTGACACGCATTCGCAATGCCCAGCTAATGGAAAAAACCAGCGTGCGTATGCCGTCTTCCAAGTTGAAGGCAGCGATTGCCAGCGTGCTGAAGGATGAAGGTTATATTGACGGTTTTCAGGTGCGTGCCGCCGATGGCAAGCCCGAGATGGAAATTGCCCTGCGTTATTACGCGGGCAGCCCCGTGATCGCCAAGATCCAGCGCGTTAGCCGCCCGGGTTTGCGTATCTACAAGGGTCGTGAAGATCTGCCGCGGGTGATGAACGGCCTGGGTGTGGCCATTGTGTCCACCTCGCGCGGTGTTATGACCGATCGCAAGGCGCGCTCTTTGGGCGTGGGCGGCGAAGTGCTTTGTGTTGTCTCCTAACTGGCGGCAGCGAAGGAAAGGTATAGAAGATGTCTCGAGTTGCTAAACAACCGGTTGCGGTGCCTGCGGGGGTTGAAGTCAACCTGTCCGCCGCCTCGATCAGCATCAAGGGCCCGATGGGGACCCTGACCCAGGCGTTGACGCCTTCGGTTGCCGTGGTGCACGCCGATGGCGCCTTGCAGGTCAGCACCAAGGATGCAAGCCGTCACGCACATGCCATGTCCGGCACACTGCGTGCATTGCTGGCGAATATGGTGTTTGGTGTGACCAAGGGCTTTGAGCGCAAGCTGACCCTGGTAGGCGTGGGCTATCGTGCTCAGGCTCAGGGCGAAAAACTCAATCTCAGCCTCGGCTTTTCGCACCCTGTTGAGCACATGATGCCGGCGGGTGTGAAGGTTGAAACCCCGACCCAGACAGAGATTCTGATCAAGGGTGCCGACAAGCAGAAGGTTGGTCAGGTGGCTGCCGATGTGCGCGCCTATCGTCCTCCCGAGCCTTACAAGGGCAAGGGTGTGCGCTACTCCGATGAGGTAGTGGTGCTCAAGGAAACCAAGAAGAAATAAGCAGGACCCAAAATGGATAACAACACCCGTCGTGAACGCCGTGCGCGCAAAACCCGCGCCAAGATCGCTGCGCAGGGGATCAGCCGTTTGTGCGTGCATCGCACCAACTGCCATATCTACGCTCAGGTCGTCTCCGCTGATGGCGGCAAGGTGCTGGCTTCGGCCTCGACCCTGGAGAAAGAGATTCGTGGTCAGGTTGGTAATGGCGGTAACGCCGATGCCGCCAAACTGATCGGTGCCCGTATCGCAGAAAAAGCCCGTGCCGCTGGCGTGGACAAGGTGGCTTTCGACCGTAGCGGCTTTGCTTATCATGGTCGTGTCAAGGCCCTGGCCGATGCCGCCCGCGAAGGCGGTCTCCAGTTCTAACCGATTAAGAGAATACTGATGGCTAAGTTTCAACAGCAGCAAGCGCAGGAAGAACGTACCGACGGTCTGCGCGAAAAGATGATCGGCGTCAACCGCGTATCCAAGACCGTCAAGGGCGGTCGCGTCATGGCTTTCTCGGCATTGTCCGTGGTCGGCGATGGCGAGGGTGGTGTCGGTATGGGTAAGGGCAAGTCGCGCGAAGTGCCGGCCGCCGTGACCAAGGCGATGGAAGAAGCGCGTCGCGGCATGCTCAAGGTGTCGCTCAAGAATGGCACCTTCCACCACACGGTGATCGGCCGTCATGGCGCGTCCAAGGTTTTGATCCAGCCCGCCAGCCCCGGTACCGGCATCATCGCCGGCGGTGCTATGCGTGCTGTGTTCGAGGTGATGGGTGTCACCGATGTTCTGGCCAAGTGCCTGGGCTCCACTAACGCCACCAATGTGGTGCGTGCAACCCTCAACGGTCTGATGCAACTCAATACCCCCAGCGATATTGCCGCCAAGCGTGGCAAGTCCGTTGCGGAAATCCTGGAATAAGGAGTCCATCATGGCTGACAACAAGATCAAGGTGACCCTGGTCAAAAGCGTGATCGGAACCATCGAGCAGCATCGCGCCTGTGTGCGCGGTCTGGGCCTGAAACGCATCAATCAGAGCGTTGTGGTCGAGGACACCCCGGCAGTGCGCGGCATGATTACCCGCGTCAACTACCTGGTTAAAAGCGAATCCGTCTAAGAGAGGGTTAAGTCATGCGACTGAACACCATTAGCCCCGGTGAGGGCAGCAAGCATTCCGCCAAGCGCGTGGGTCGTGGCATTGGCTCTGGCCTAGGCAAAACCTGCGGTCGTGGTCACAAAGGCCAGAAATCCCGTGCCGGTGGCTTCCACAAGGTGGGTTTTGAAGGCGGTCAGATGCCGATGCAACGGCGCCTGCCCAAGCGTGGTTTTATCTCCACGACGGCTGATTTCAAGGCCAAGGTTCGCCTGGTCGATGTCGCTGCTTTGCCGGTGGATGAAATCGATCTGGGCGTGTTGATCCAGACCGGTCTTGCGCCGCAGTTGTCGCGTAGCGCCAAGATCTATCTGGCTGGTGCGATTGATCGTGCGATCACCCTGCGTGGCGTTAGCGTCACCGCGGGTGCCCGTGCGGCAATCGAAGCCGCTGGCGGCAAGATCGAATAAGCAGGAAGCGCACCGTGGCCGAAGGGATCATGCAAAAAGCAAACAAGATGGGCGATTTGAAGAATCGCCTGTTCTTCTTGCTGGGCGCGCTCATCGTTTATCGCATCGGTGCGCATATCCCGGTGCCAGGCATTGATCCTGCCGTTCTTGATCAACTGTTCAAAACCCAGCAGTCCGGCATCCTGGGCATGTTCAACATGTTCTCCGGCGGTGCGTTGTCGCGGTTTACCGTGTTTGCGCTGGGGATCATGCCGTACATCTCGGCCTCCATCATCATGCAGCTTCTGACGGTGGTTGTGCCGCAGATGGAAGCCATCAAAAAGGAAGGCGAGGCGGGCCGGCGCAAGATTACGCAGTACACCCGCTATGGCACGGTCGTGCTGGCGACCTTCCAGGCCTTGGGTATTGCGGTGGCGCTGGAGGCTCAACCGGGTCTGGTGTATGACCCAGGCGTGATGTTCCGCATTACGACACTGATTACGCTGGTTGCCGGCACCATGTTCCTGATGTGGCTGGGCGAGCAGATTACCGAGCGCGGTTTGGGTAACGGCATCTCGGTCATCATCTTCGCGGGTATCGTCGCGGGCCTGCCGGCGGCGATTGGCGGCACGCTAGAGTTGGCGCGTACCGGTTCATTCTCGATCCCGTTGGTGTTGGCGTTGTTCGTCGGCGCGATTGCCGTGCTGGGGTTGGTGGTGTTTGTCGAGCGCGGCCAGCGCAAGATTCCGATCACCTACGCCAAGCGTCAGGTGGGCAACAAGATTTATGGTGGCCAGAATTCCTTTCTGCCGCTGAAGATCAACATGGCCGGCGTCATTCCGCCCATCTTTGCCTCCAGCATCATCCTGTTCCCGGCCACTTTGGCAGGCTGGTTTGGTGGCGGCTCGGGCATGACCTGGCTGAAGGACATCGGTGCGGCGCTGTCTCCGGGTCAGCCCCTGTATGTGCTGATGTACGCCACCGCCATCGTGTTCTTCTGTTTTTTCTATACCGCGCTGGTGTTCAACCCGCGTGAAACGGCAGACAACCTGAAGAAGAGCGGCGCGTTTGTTCCTGGCATTCGTCCTGGTGAGCAGACCTCGCGCTATGTGGACAAGATCATGACCCGTCTGACCTTTGTCGGTGCGATCTACATCACCCTGGTCTGTCTGCTGCCCGAGTTCTTGATTTTGAAATGGAATGTGCCGTTCTACTTTGGCGGTACCAGCCTGTTGATTATTGTGGTGGTCGCCATGGATTTCATGGCGCAGGTGCAGGCATACATGATGTCGCATCAATACGAAAGTCTGTTGAAGAAAGCCAACCTCAAGGGTGGCAATCTTCTTGGTCGCTGATTCCGGAGCAGGCGAAATGGCCAAGGATGATGCGATCCAGATGCAAGGCGAGGTAATTGAGCGGTTGCCCAATGCCACCTTTCAGGTCAAGCTGGAAAACGGTCATGTGGTTTTGGGCCACATCTCCGGCAAGATGCGCATGCACTACATCCGCATCCTTCCGGGTGACAAGGTAACGGTTGAATTAACCCCTTACGATCTGACCAAGGCGCGGATCGTTTTCCGTGCCAAGTAACGGACCAAGTAAGTTTTTGAAGGTTTAGAAAAGGAGCTGATCATGCGAGTTCAGGCATCAGTTAAGAAGATTTGCAAGAAGTGCCGCATTGTGCGTCGTCAAGGTGTCGTGCGCGTTATTTGCAGCGAAGCACGCCACAAGCAGCGTCAGGGTTGATTCTTGCGATGGTGTTCACTATAATCGCCGGCTTTTTTAGCCAGATAACTTTCTGTGCGGAGTAATTAATGGCCCGTATTGCAGGGGTAAACATCCCCAACCACAAACATGCAGTGATCGCATTGACCGCGATTTACGGTATTGGTCGCACGCGTGCGCAACAAATTTGCGAACAGGCGGGGGTTAATCCTTCCACCAAGATGAAGGACCTCGATGACGCGGCGGTCGAACGGCTGCGCGATGGCGTCATGGCTTTTGCGGTCGAGGGTGACCTGCGCCGCGAGATCACCATGAATATCAAACGGCTGATGGACCTGGGCTGCTATCGCGGCATTCGCCATCGTCGTGGCCTGCCGGTGCGTGGTCAGCGGACCCGTACCAACGCGCGTACCCGCAAAGGTCCGCGTAAGCAGATGCAAGTCAAGAAGTAATAGAGAGATTGAATAATGGCTAAGGCAGCAGCAACGCGTGTGCGCAAGAAGGTCAAGAAGAATGTGGTCGATGGCATCGTCCATGTTCATGCGTCCTTCAACAACACCATCATTACCATCACCGACCGTCAGGGCAACGCTCTGGCTTGGGCGACCGCTGGTGGCGCAGGCTTCAAGGGTTCGCGTAAATCCACCCCGTTCGCAGCGCAGGTGGCTGCCGAAACCGCTGGCAAGACCGCGCAGGAATACGGCCTGAAGAATCTGGAAGTGCGCATCAAGGGCCCCGGCCCCGGTCGCGAGTCTTCTGTCCGTGCGTTGAACGCGCTGGGCTACAAGATCACCAGCATCTCCGATGTGACGCCCATGCCGCACAACGGCTGCCGTCCGTCCAAGAAGCGTCGTGTTTAACTCAACCGGCGCAATAGAAGGAATTTCCCATGGCTCGTAATACCGATCCCAAGTGCCGTCAGTGCCGCCGCGAAGGCGAAAAGCTTTTCCTCAAGGGCGAAAAGTGCTTTACCGACAAGTGCGCGCTCGAGCGTCGCAATAGCCGTCCCGGTCAGCATGGCGCCAAGGTGCCGCGTCTGTCCGACTACGCCATTCACCTGCGTGAGAAGCAGAAGATCCGTCGTATCTACGGCGTGCTGGAAGGCCAGTTCCGTCTGGCTTACGCCGCAGCCTCGCAGAAAAAGGGCGTGACCGGCGAAAACCTCCTGCAACTGCTCGAATCGCGTCTGGACAGCGTTGCCCACCGCATGGGCTTTGGTGCTTCGCGCACCGAGGCGCGTCAAGTGGTGCGTCACAACGGCATTCTGGTCAATGGCCGTCGCGTCAATATCCCGTCCTACCAGGTCAAGCCGGGTGATGTGGTCGAGGTGGCCGAGCGCGCCAAGGCGCATTTGCGCGTCAAAGCGGCTTTGGAAGCTGCCGAAAGCCGTGGCTTCCCGGATTGGATTGACATGGATGTCAAGGCCATGAAAGGTGTTTACAAAGCGCGTCCGGCCCGTGCCGAGCTGCCTAGCACGATCAACGAAAACCTGGTGATCGAGCTTTACTCCAAGTAATCCACGGGAACCGGAACATGACCAATACCCAAGATCTGCTCAAGCCTCGTATCGTCGAGGTCGATGGCGTGTCCCCGCGTCAGTCCCGCATTACACTCGAACCGTTCGAGCGTGGTTATGGGCACACCCTGGGGAATGCGCTGCGTCGCATCCTGCTGTCCTCCATGGTCGGCTATGCGCCCACTTCGGCCCGCATTACCGGTGTGGTGCATGAGTACTCCACCGTGGACGGCGTTGAAGAAGATGTCGTGGACATCCTCCTCAACCTCAAAGGCGTGGCCTTCAAGCTGCACGGTCGCGAAAGTGCCGAGATCAGCATCCTCAAGGAAGGCGAGGGCATCGTCACCGCGGCAGACATTCGGGCGGGTGCCGAGGTTGAAATTCTCAACCCCGAGCATGTGATCGCCCATGTCACCAAGGGTGGCCGTCTGGAGATGGAAGTCACCGTCACCGCCGGTCGCGGTTACGAAACCGCCAACCAGCGTCCCAAGGGCGAAACCCAAACGGTCGGTGCCATCGAGATAGATGCCTACTTCAGCCCGGTGCGTCGCGTCAGCTACAGCGTCGAGGCTGCCCGTGTCGAGCAGCGTACCGACCTGGACAAGCTGGTTCTCGAGATCGAAACCAACGGCATCGTCAGCCCCGAAGAGGCCGTGCGTGCTTCGGCCCGTCTGCTCATCGAGCAACTGCTGCCGTTCGCGCAGTTGCAAGGCATCGTGCTCGACACCGAAGCCCCGGCAGCGGCAAAGCCCGGTGCCACGGTCGATACCGTGTACCTCTGCCCGGTGGACGAGCTTGAACTTACTGTCCGTTCTGCCAACTGCCTCAAGGCCGAGAATATCTATTACATCGGTGACCTGGTGCAGCGCAGCGAAACTGAACTGCTCAAGACCCCCAACCTGGGTCGCAAGTCGCTCAACGAGATCAAGGATGTGCTCGCCGCTCGCGGCCTGTTCCTTGGCATGAAACTGGACAACTGGCCGCCTGCCGGGCTGGATCGTCCATCCTGAAGAGATTGAAAAATGCGCCATCGCAATTCCAACCGCAAACTCAACCGCACCTCGTCGCACCGTCAGGCGTTGCTGCGCAACCTGTCTAACGCCCTGTTGCAGCACGAGGCCATCAAGACCACGCTGCCCAAGGCCAAAGAACTGCGCCGCGTCGTTGAGCCGCTGATTACCCTCGGCAAAACCTCTAGCGTGGCCAACCGTCGCCTGGCCTTCGATCGCCTGCGTGATCGTGACATCGTCACCAAGCTGTTTGACGAACTCGGCCCGCGCTTCGCGGCCCGTCCCGGTGGCTACACCCGCATCCTCAAGTTTGGCTACCGCGTGGGCGACAACGCCCCCATGGCACTGATCGAACTCGTCGATCGCGCTGAAGGTGCCGAAGCGGCTGCGGCTGAATAAGCCCATCGCACCCCGATAAAAGGCCGACCTTGCGTCGGCTTTTTGTTGGCCTTTTGTGGGATACCGGGCTTGGGCGGTGCAAACGAACCATCTGAAACCCTCAAAAAACCCTTGCCACCCCGGTGCCTGCCAGCGTAAAGTCGCGGCTCCGTTACGGGTATTTGAATACACATCACGCATTGGAGATTACATGAAACTCAACAAACTGCTCTTGGCCCTCGTGGCCTCCGGAATGGCCACTTCGGTGTTTGCAACCAACGGTTATTTTTCTCACGGCTATGGCATGAATGCAAAAGGCATGGCTGGCGCGGCTACAGCAATGACCGGTGATGCTTTTGGGGGTGCAAACAACCCTGCAACGATGGTTTGGGCGGGTAATCGCTGGGATGCCGGCATCGATGCCTTCAGCCCTCAGAGAAGTGCAACCACGGCAGGTGAAACTGCGGCCGGCACCGGGACAAACAAATCCCAGGCCAGTGCAAACGAATTGTTTGGCGTTCCAGAGTTTGGCTATAATGAAATGTTGAATGACAAAATGTCATTGGGTGTGACTGTGTATGGTAACGGTGGAATGAATACCGATTACGCTTTTACAGGCTCGATGAACCAGTTGATGGGCAGCACAGCACTGGGTGTTGATCTGTCGCAATTGATTATCGCTCCCACGCTGTCTTATAAGGCAAGCGATACGATGTCTATCGGTGTTTCTCCCTTGATAGGCTATCAGCGATTTGAGGCCTATGGTTTGGGTGCGTTTTCTGGTTACTCCAATTCATCCGCACATCTGACCAACAATGGCACGGATGAGGCGAGTGGTTTTGGCGTCAGAGTGGGGGCTTACGCGCGTTTGAGCGATCAGGTCAGCGTCGGTGCGGCTTATTCGACAAAGATCAATATGTCGAAATTTGACAAGTACAAAGGCCTTTTCGCGGAGCAAGGTGATTTTGATGTGCCTGCAAACTGGAATGTTGGTGTCGCATTGAAAGCAAATGCAAAAACCACGATCGCACTGGACTATCAGCATATCGCTTATAGCGATGTGAAATCAGTTGGCAATCCAAGCACTAACTTGACTGGTCTGGCTGGCGGTGCTGGTTATTTGGGTAAAGATCAAGGCGCCGGTTTTGGTTGGTCTGATGTAGATGTGGTTAAATTGGGTGTCGAATATGCCTATGCGCCTGATACCACGATCCGGGCCGGATATAGCCATACGGACTCCCCGATTCAAGCCAGGGATGTGTCTTTCAATGTGCTTGCTCCGGCCGTTATCGAAGACCACATCACTTTGGGCCTGACCAAGCGCTTGGATAAATCGAGTGAGATTACGGTCTCCTATGCGCATGCTGTTGAAAACACCTTGAGTGGAACCCACCTGTTTGGATCAACCTATGGCACCCAAACGGTCAAGATGGATCAAAACTCTATTGGTATTGCATACAGCAAGAAGTTCTGATTCGTTTGATGCACAAAAAACCGGGCTTCGGCCCGGTTTTTTGTTGGCAGTGCCGCGATACCCCTTGGGAGGGTTGTAAAAACCGGCTGTTTGGCGGCGTGTTATTCCGCAATTCCCTTCAGTACGGATTCTTCTTCTGCTGCGATCTCGGTCATGATGGTGGCGAGTTCGCCCTTGGCGGACTTGGCGAGGTTGGCGGTGTTGAGCTTGATGAGGTTGACCTTCTGGTTTTTGTCCACGAATACGGTGATGCGGCAGGGCAGGGGCGGGGATTTTCCGGCGGTGGCGCGGGCGATGCGGGCGTCGGCGTCAGCGGGACAGGTGGGGATTACCTTCATGCGCAGGGCATCTTTGACACCGGCCTGCGCCATCGCAGCGCCCATGTCGAGCGTGGGCCCCAGCTTCCATTGGTGTTTTTCGGCGGCGGTGCGCAGGGCGATGATGGTTTCGTCAAAGCCCAGACGCGAAGGACGCAGGTCAAACAGGGCTGACATCATCTGCACTTGCCGCAATTGTGCCAGCTGCATTTGCTGCTCCGGGGTGAGCTGCGGGTTGGCTTGGGTGCTGCCGGACAGCAGCATGAGGGTGACGAGCAGTGCGGATGTTTTGTTGGGCATGGGGTTCTCCTTTTGTTTGATCCGGCTCGGCCCTTAATGCGATCCGCCGGGTTTGCCGTCCAGGTGATAGATCGTGCCGCAGTAGGGACAGCGTGCCGAGCCGTTTTCGCTGAGGGGGATGAATACGCGCGGATGCTGATTCCATAACGCCTGCGCCGGGGTGGGGCAGGAGAGTGGCAACTGTTCGGGTGTGACGCGGACGGTGATTTGATCGTTCATGTCGGGCCTCAGATGGGGGTAAGCCAACCCGCGTGGGCGGCAGAGCGGCCTTGTACGCAATCGAAATAGAGGGCTTGCAGTTGCTCGGTGATCGGCCCGCGCACACCGCTGCCGATGGTGCGGTTATCGAGTTCGCGGATGGGGGTGACCTCGGCTGCCGTGCCGGTGAAGAAGGCCTCGTCGGCGCAATACACCTCGTCGCGGGTGATGCGTTTTTCGATGACCGGAATGCCCAGTTCGCCTGCCAACTGGATGATGGTGCCGCGGGTAATGCCTTCCAGCGCGGCGGTGAGGTCGGGGGTGTACAGCGTGCCGTTGCGAATCATGAAGAAGTTTTCGCCGGAGCCTTCGGCGACGAAGCCGTCCACATCCAGCAGCAGGGCCTCTTGATAGCCGTCCATCTCGGCTTCGCGGTGCGCCAGGATGGAGTTCATGTAGTTGCCGTTGGCCTTGGCCTTGCACATGGTGACATTGACATGGTGGCGGCTGAAGGATGAGGTTTTGACCCGGATGCCCTGGGTCAGGGCATCGGCGCCCATATAGGCACCCCACGGCCAGGCGGCGACGATGACATGGGTGGACAGCGTCTTGGCCGAGATGCCCATCGCCTCGGCGCCATAGAAGGCCATCGGTCGCAGGTAGCCAGACTTCAGGCCGTTTTGTTTGACCACGGCCCGTTGCGCGGCGTTGATCTCATCTTTTGAAAACGGCATCTTCATGCCCAGGATGTGGGCCGAGCGGAACAGGCGATCGGTGTGGTCCTGCAAACGGAAGATGGCGGTGCCGCCGGGGACCTCGTAGGCGCGCACCCCTTCAAACACGCCCATGCCGTAATGCAGGGTGTGGGTGAGTACATGGGTGGTGGCTTCCCGCCAGGGAACCATTTTGCCGTCATACCAAATGACGCCGTCGCGATCAGCCATGGACATGGCGCGTGCTCCTGAGAAAAACATTAACCGGGCGGCGATTGTAGCCGAGGCATCCGGCCGATGCAGATTTTCGAATCATCTCGCTATAATGCTCGCCGTTTTTGTCAGGGATTTTTTACATGCTTACGCTTTCCCAATCCGGTGCGGTCAATGCTGCGCTGCTGTTGTTGATCGCCTTTTCGGCGGTGACCTGGTTTTTGATCCTGTCCAAGGGCTGGCTGCAATTTCAGCTGGGGCAGTGGAACGAGGATTTTCGGGCGCGCTTCTGGGCGGCCAAGAGCCTGGACGAGTCCGAGAAGTTGGCGCGCGGCAACCAGGGCACCCTGGCGCGACTGGTGGTGGTGGGCTTTGAGTCCCTGCGCAGTGGCGAACGCGGCGGCAGTTTGCAGCAGTCGGGTGACCGCCAGGAGGTGTTGGAACGCAGCCTGCGGGCGCAGATCCAGAAAGAACAGCACCGCCTTGAATCGGGCTTGATGGTGTTGGCCAGCATCGGCAGCACGGCGCCCTTCGTCGGACTGTTCGGAACCGTTTGGGGCATCATGAATGCGCTGAAATCGATTGCCGTCTCGGGTTCGGCCGGCATCGATGTGGTGGCAGGTCCGGTGGGCGAGGCGCTGATTGCGACCGCCATCGGCATCGCCGTCGCCATTCCTTCTGTGCTGGCATACAACTACGGCGTGCGCACGGTGCGCCTGATGGTGGCCGACCTGGAGCGATTCGGAAATGACTTCATGCATCTGGCGATGCGTTCCGAATATCGCCTGGGCGACTGATCGAGGCAGGAACACATGGCGATCAAGACCGATTCCGAATTCACCGCGATGAGCGAGATCAATGTCACGCCGCTGGTCGATGTGATGCTGGTGCTGTTGGTGATCTTCATGGTGACCGCGCCGCTGCTGATGCAATCCGTCGGGGTGAAACTGCCCAAGACTGCCGAGGTGGCGCCGCTGAAGCCGACGCCCGCGTTGGAGGTCAGCCTGTCCAACGATGGCCGCATCCTGCTGGGCAAGACGGTGGTGGCGAGCGATTCGCTGGAGGCGCAGCTCAAAGAACGCTTCGCCCAAAACCCGGAGGCAACGGTGCGCCTGCGTGCCGACGAGCGCGTGCCCTACGGCAATATCGCCACAGTGATGGCCGAGATCAGCCGTGCCGGGTTTAACAAGGTGGCGCTGGTCACCGCTGGCGCTGCGCCTGCCAAACCTGCGAAGTAGTCTTAGATGAATGGAACGGTAGAGCCACGGCACCGCTGGGCTGCGGTTGGCAGCGTGGTGCTGCATGTTTTGGCCGTGTGGGTGTTCAGTATCCAGCCGCCGCCGGTGCCCGAGCCCGAGCCGGTGGTCGAGGTCATGCTGGAACCGCCGCAGCCCGAGAAAAAGCGCCCCCGTTCGCGCCTGGCCAAAAAACCCGCCAACCCCCCACGCACCCCGCGCGAGCCGCACACCCTGACGGCGCGTTGGCAGGTAGAGAAACAGCCGCCACGCAATCTGCCTGAAAATGTGCAATTGCCCGAGCCGCCGACGAATGTGCCGTTGGAGGTGGTCGAATCCAGCCCTGTGGCGGTGCAAAAGGCAGCGGCTCCAGCCGTGGCCAAACCCGCGACTCAGGCCGCGACTCAAGCAGCCGCTGCTACGGCGGCTGCGGCGCAGCCGGTTGCAGCGCCTCCAGCCGTGGCCAAACCCGCGACTCAGGCCGCGACTCAAGCAGCCGCTGCTACGGCGGCTGCGGCGCAGCCGGTTGCAGCGCCTGCGGCAATGCCCGAAGGCGCGCAACAACCGGCACGCGTGGCGCTCGTCGCAGGCGAATCTGGCGGCGATCTGTCTTTGCCGGGCAGCGCCGCCGGGCGTGCCGTGACCAGCGCCGGAGCCGAGGGGCAGGGGTTGTTGACGGATCGCTTGCAGGGCGCGCGTGCCGCACAAGAGACCCAGGGCAGTGCCGCCTGGTCGCAGGCCGCCCGCGCCGCCGCTTCACCCGATGATCAGCGCAGTACGGGATTGGCGACAGCGGCGGCGCCGACGATGGCTCGCGCGGCGGAGGAAAAAGCGGCAGGCGTGGCATCGGCCTTGGCTAGCAAATCCAGTGCGACCCCGGCGGCGGGTCATGAAACGGCGTTGCCGCAGGTGTTGCGCGTGGCCGGTGGCGGTGCGCGGGGTGCGTCTGGCCGCGAAGGCGGCAAGGCCGCAGGTCAGGCCGCGACGGCACAGACGCAGGCTGCGGCGCGCGCCACGCCGGGCGAGGGCGGTTTTGTGGCCGAATCCGGGCAACGGATTGCGCCAGGCAGCAGCAATTTGCTCAATGCCAGCCCTCAGGCCAGGCCGGGCGTGGTGCTGATCGGCAGCGGCGGTGTGCCCAGCGGCCCGGCATATGCGCTGGCTGCCATGCAGCAAGCGGTGGTTGGCATGATGGCGCCGATGCGTTTTGAACGCGCCCTGGCGCCGGCGCGTGCTGGGGCAGATCCTGTTGCAGCGCCCGCAACCACGGCGCCTTCGGCCAGTACTGCCCCGGCGCGTGCACAGGCTGCGGCATTGCCAGGCGATGGCGAGGCCTTTTCTATGGCACCGGTCGAGGCACGCATGATGCAGTCTCATGCGCCGGGCAGCGGTGGCCGTTTGGCAACGCAACTGGCGGGGGCCGGCAAAGCGGATTCGGCCAAGGCCGATTTGACCGGCGCGGGTTTGGCGTCAGCCGCGTCAACCGGCAAGGTGGCAAACCCCGCCGCAGCGGTGGTTGCGGGTGGCGCAGAGTCGGTTGGCGGCGCCGGTCGTGGCCGTGTCGGCGGCCAGGCGATCGCTGCCGGTACGGGCAATGCGGCAGAGGTTGCCGTCGCCAGTCAGCAGGCGCGGTCAAAGGGTGAGGATGCCTGTTTGCCGGGGCTGGAGACGGATGCCCCGGGCATGCTGTGCCATATCCCGCAGACCCAGGTGCAACCGGTGGCGATGGTCGAAAAGGTGACCGGGGTCGAAGGTCAGCCCAGCTATGCGCGCAACAACCCGTCGCTGTTGTTCTCGCCCATCGTTCCGGGCGGGCGGGTGTTGCTACGGGTGCAGATTCTTAAAGACGGCACGGTGGGCCAGGTGCTGGTGAAAGAAACCAGCGGCAGCCGCCTGCTCGACGACGATACGGTGAACCAGATTTGGAGATGGCGTTTCAATCCGGCGATCAAGGGTGGCCGGGCGGTGGATGCCTGGGTGGACCTGCCGGTGACCTACCGCAAATCCCGCATTGGAGATTGAGATGAGAAAGACAGTGTTTGCAGCGTTGTGGGTGTTTTCGTTCTGTGCGCAGGCGCAAGGCGGTTCGGCCATGGAGCAGATGATCCGCGTGGTGCCGTCACTCAACGGGTCGCGGCTGCCCGCGGCGCAAGATGGTTCGCACATGGCGCAGATGATCCGTTTTTATTCCCTGGCGGCCGCGCAAGGTGATGCGGAGGCGCAAACGCGCATGGGCGTGCTCTACGAACAGGGCTTTGGCGTGGACAAGAGCCTGGATTCGGCGTTGGTGTGGTATCGCAAGGCTGCCGAGCAGGGCAACGAGCGGGGGCAGTACAACCTGGGTCTGGCGCTGCTCAACGGGCGCGGTACGGCGGTCGATGTCAAGGCTGCGGCCGATTGGTTTGCCAAGGCGGCGGCGTCTGGCTATGCGGTTGCGCAAAACCAGTTGTCCGAGATGTATCTCAAGGGCGAGGGCGTGCCGGTTGAGCCGGCCAAGGCCTTGTTCTGGCTGATCAAGGCCGCCGAGGGCGGCGAGGCGGTCGCACAGAACAACCTGGCGCGGCGCCTGATTTATGGCGAGGGTCTCGCCAAGGATGAGGCTGCGGGTGTGCGCTGGCTGGTCAAGGCCGCCGAGGCGGGCAACGCGGCGGCCCAGCATAATTTGGGCGCGTTGTATCGGGACGGCGGTGCGGGGCTTGCGGCCGATGCGGCGCAGGCGGTGAAGTGGCTTTCCCGTTCGGCCGAGCAAGGCTATGCCAGCGCGGCGGCCAAACTGGGCTGGATGTATGAACAGGGCAAGGGCATCGAAAAATCGTTGCCCCAGGCAATGGATTGGTATCGCCGCGCGGCCGAGCTGGGGGATGTGCCCAGCCAGGCGCATTTGGGCTGGATGCTGGAAAACGGCACGGCAGGCGCGGTGGATCTGGCCGGTGCCTTCGCCTGGTACGAAAAGGCGGCCAAGGCAGGCGATGCCCAGGCGCAAAACAACCTGGGCCTGTTGTACCGCGACGGGCGCGGTGTGGGAATCTCTGCCGCAAAGGCTCGCGACTGGTTTTCAAAGGCGGCGCTGGCCGGCGAACCGTTGGCGATGTTCAACCTCGGGGTGATGGCGGAGGATGCCAAAGATCTCGCCGCCGCGCGGCAATGGCTAGGGCAGGCGGCGGAACTGGGCAGCCTGTTGGCGCAAACCCGTTTGGGCGCGCTGTTGCAAGCGGCGGGCGAGGCTGAGGCGGCAACGCGTTGGTTCAAGAAGGCGGCAGAGGCGGGCTATGCCCCGGCGCAAAACAACCTCGGCGTGGCGTTTGAAAAGGGATACGGTATCAGCGCCGATGCGGCGCAGGCGGCCCAGTGGTATCGGCGTGCGGCCGAACAGAACGATGCGACGGCGCAAAACAACCTCGGCGTGCTGCTGCGCGATGGCCTGGGCGTGGCCAAGGACGCCGATGCGGCGCTGGTCTGGTTTGTGAAGGCGGCCGAACAGGGCTATGCCAAGGCGCAAATCAACGCCGGGCAGATGTTCGAACGGCTGGCGCGCGAAGCTGCGCCAGCACATCCGGCGCAGCGATGACCTTTGATCTCCTGGCGCGTGATGGTCTGGCCCGGCGTGGGCGGCTGACCACCGCGCATGGTGTCATCGAAACCCCGGTGTTCATGCCGGTGGGCACCTACGGTGCGGTCAAGGGCGTGGCGCCGGACGAGCTGAAGGCGCTGGATGCGCAGATCATTCTGGGTAACACCTTCCATCTGTGGCTGCGCCCCGGTCTGGAGGTGGTGCGCGGCTTTGGCGGATTGCACGACTTCATCGGCTGGAACGGCCCCATCCTCACGGACTCCGGCGGTTTTCAGGTGTTCAGTCTGGCGGCGCTGCGTAAACTGTCGGAAGAGGGCGTGCGCTTTGCCTCGCCCATCAACGGCGAGAAGCTGATGCTGACGCCCGAAACCAGCATGGAGATTCAGCGCGTGCTGAACTCGGACATCGTGATGATCTTCGATGAGTGCACGCCGTATCCCGCCGATTTCGAGACGGCGCGGCGGTCGATGGAGTTGTCGCTGCGCTGGGCCGAACGCTCGAAGGTGGGGCATGGCGACAATCCCAATCTGCTGTTTGGCATCGTTCAGGGGGGCATGTATGAAGACCTGCGCGATCGTTCGTTGCAACGGCTGACCGAGATCGGCTTTGATGGCTACGCCATCGGCGGGCTGTCGGTGGGCGAGCCCAAGGCCGACATGGCGCGCATCCTGGCGCACACCGCGCCGCAAATGCCGCAGCATCAGCCGCGTTATCTGATGGGGGTCGGCACGCCCAAGGACATCGTGCAGGCGGTGCAGCAGGGCATCGATATGTTCGACTGCGTGCTACCCACCCGCAATGCCCGTCATGGCGTGCTCTACACATGGCAGGGCGCGCTGCATATCAAGAATGCCGCGCATCGCCATGATCATGCGCCGCTGGATGAGACCTGCACCTGCTATACCTGCCGCAACTTTTCGCGCGCCTATTTGCATCATTTGCACCGCAGCGGCGAGCAACTGGGCGCGCGCCTGCATTCGATTCACAACCTGCATTTTTACCAGGACTTGATGCGTACGCTGCGCGCGGCGATTGCCGAAGGTCAGTTGGCCAAGCGGGTTGCAGAAATGCCGTTTATGGCAGCGTGTTAGAATCCGTAGCGTTTTTTTCTGGAGTTCACCATGATTTCTTTTGCTCATGCCGCCGACCCCGCACCTCAGGCCGATCCGATTACCAGCTTTTTGCCGTTGATCGTGATCTTTATCATCTTCTGGTTTCTCATCATTCGTCCGCAAATGAAGCGTGCGAAGGAGTCCAAAAAGATGCAGGAGGGCCTGCAAAAGGGCGATGAGGTGGTGGTGGGCAGTGGTCAGGTCGGGCGCATCGCCAAGTTGTCCGAAGGCTATGTGACGCTGGAGATCGCCGAAGGCGTGAACACCGTGTTCCAGCGCAACGCCATCCAGGCCGTGCTGCCCAAGGGGACCCTGAAGGATATTTGATGAACCGCTACCCGCTCTGGAAAAACCTGCTGATTGCGCTGCTGCTGACGCTCGGCCTGATCTATACCCTGCCCAATTTCTATGGTGAATCGCCGGCGGTGCAGGTGGCGCCGATGCGAGCCTCGGACAAGGCAGACACGGCCTTGCTGCAAAAGGTCGAGCAGGCGCTGTCCGGAGCGGGAATCCAGGCGACCGGAATGAGTCTGGAAGCGCGCGGGGTGCGCGCCCGCTTTACCGATACCGACACCCAGCTCAAGGCCAAGGACATCATCGAGACGGCACTGGGGCATGGCTATACGGTGGCGTTAAGTCTGGTCTCGGCTTCGCCGCAATGGCTGACGGATATGGGTGCGTTGCCGATGTATCTGGGTTTGGACTTGCGCGGCGGCGTGCATTTTTTATTGCAGGTCGATATGCCGGCGGCCATGGCCAAGGCGGCAGAGCGCTATCAGGGTGATGTGCGCGGCCTGTTGCGCGAGAAAAAAGTGCGCTATTCAAGCATCTCTCGCGAGGGCGAGCGGGTGTTGGTGCGCACGGCAGACGAAGGTGTGATGCAGGTCGCACGGCAGGAAATCGAAACCGCCTACCCCGAGTTGGCCCTGTTGGTTCAGGGCGATGCTGTCAGCGGCTATCTGCTGGCGGCGACGCTCAAGCCCGAGGCCCGCACCAAGGTGGCTGAATATGCCTTACAGCAAAACCTGACCACTTTGCGTAACCGGGTGAACGAGCTGGGCGTGGCCGAACCTGTGATTCAGCAGCAGGGCACGGATCGCGTGGTGGTGCAGTTGCCGGGCGTACAGGATACGGCCAAGGCCAAGGAGCTTCTGGGACGCACGGCGAGCCTGGAGATTCGTATGGTGGATGACGCGCGCATGGACGATCCGGCGGCGGTAGAAGCGGCGACAAACGGTCAGGTGCCGTTTGGCGACGAGGCGTTCCCCGAGCGTGGTGGCCGCGTCCTTCTGGTGAAAAAAGAGATCGAGCTGACCGGCGAGAGCATTACCGATGCCCAGCCCGGTTTTGACAGCAATGGTCAGCCGGCGGTGCATATCACCCTGGATGGCACAGGGTCGCGCATCTTCAAGAATGTTACCCGCGCCAATGTGGGCAAGCGCATGGCGATTTTGCTGATCGAAAAAACCGGTGCCACGGTGGTAACCGCGCCCGTGATTCAAGAAGAAATCGGCGGTGGTCGGGTACAGATTACCGGCATGGATAACACCGAAGAATCGCGCGATGTGGCGTTGTTGCTGCGCGCCGGTGCGCTGGCGGCGCCGATGGAGATCGTTGAAGAGCGCACCGTCGGCCCCAGCCTGGGTGCCGACAACATCGCTCAGGGAATGAACTCGACCCTGTTGGGTTTTGCCCTGATTACGCTGTTCATGGTGATCTATTACCAGGTGTTTGGCCTGTTTTCGGTGGTGGCGCTGTCGGCCAACATGTTGTTGCTGGTGGCGCTGTTGTCGCTGATGCAGGCGACGCTGACCCTGCCGGGTATTGCCGGTATCGCGCTGACACTGGGCATGGCGATCGACGCCAATGTGCTGATCATCGAACGCGTCCGCGAAGAATTACGCCTGGGGAACACCCCGCATGCCGCGATCACTGCCGGTTTTGAACGCGCCTGGGGCACGATTTTGGACTCTAATGTCACCACGCTCATTGCCGGTGTCGCCTTGTTCTGGCTGGGCTCGGGTCCGGTGCGCGGCTTTGCTGTCACGCTGTGTCTGGGGATTCTGACCTCGATGTTCAGCTCCGTGATGGTGACGCGGGCGCTGGTCAATCTCTCTTATGGCCGGGTGCAGCGCCTGACCAAACTTTCCGTCTGAGGCTGATGTCATGGAATTGTTCCGACTCAAACGCGATATTCCCTTCATGCGCTGGGCGCGCACGACCATCTTTTTTTCGGTCGCGTGCATCCTGGCCTCAGTGGGCCTGTTGGCAATCAAGGGCCTCAACATGGGCGTGGATTTCACCGGCGGCACCATCATGGAGGTGGCCTATCCGGGTGCCGCTGATTTGACTGCTGTGCGTGGCTTGCTGGCCGGCAACGGTCACGGCGATGCTCAGGTGCAAAACTTTGGCTCCTCGCGCGATGTGATGATTCGCCTGCCGGTCAAGGTCGGGCGCACCTCGGCGCAGCTTTCTGAGGAGGTGGGCGCATTGCTGCGTGGCCAGAACGCACAGGTCGAGGTGCGTCGTATCGAGTTCGTCGGCCCGCAGATCGGCAAGGAGTTGTTCGAGGACGGCGCGCTGGCGCTGTTGGTGGTGTCTCTGGGCATCGCCATCTATCTGGCTATGCGCTTTGAATGGCGTTTTGCCATGGGCGCGATCTTTGCCACGGCGCATGACATATTCATCATCCTTGGAGTCTGGTCGCTGTTTCAGTGGGAGTTTTCGCTCACCGTGCTGGCGGCCGTTCTGGCGATTTTGGGCTATTCGGTGAATGACACCGTGGTGGTGTTCGACCGAATCCGCGAAAACTTCCGCAAGACCCGGTTGACCGATATTGCTGCGATCATGGACAACGCCAAGACCGCAACCCTGTCGCGCACCATCATCACCAGCGGCACCACGCAACTGATGGTGCTGGCGATGCTGCTGTGGGGCGGTGAGGTGCTGCACGGCTTTGCCCTGGCGCTGACCATCGGTATCTTGGTTGGCACCTATTCCTCGGTGCTGGTGGCCAGCCCCATCGTGCTTTGGCTGGGCGTGTCACGCGAGGATTTCATCAAGCCGCCCAAGGAAGAATCCGGCGCGGTGGTTTGATTGGAGATCGTTGATCTCTTTTTGCATCTCGATGTGCACCTGACCCGCTTTGTAGCCGAGCACGGCGCGCTGGTCTATGGCCTGCTCTTCCTGATCGTATTCATGGAAACCGGCTTGGTGGTGACGCCATTTCTGCCCGGTGATTCGTTGCTGTTCGTGGCCGGAACCATCGCGGCAGCGGGGGGCATGGAGGCGCCGCTATTGATGGCGACGCTGATCGCAGCGGCCTTGTGTGGCGACAATGTCAATTATGCAGTGGGGCGCTGGATAGGGCCGAAGCTGTTTCAGCGCGAGCAAAGCCGCTGGCTGAAGCAGGAAAACCTCGATCGCACCCATGCCTTCATGGAGCGCCATGGCCCCAAGGCCATCATCATTGCCCGCTTCGTGCCCATCATCCGCACCTTCGTGCCTTTTGTATGCGGCATCGGCCGTTTGACCTGGCGGCGCTTTTTTGGCTATTCGGTATTGGGCGCTGGGCTGTGGGTGGGCCTGCTGGTGCCTGCCGGATTTTATTTTGGCGGGTTGCCGTGGGTGAAGGCCAATCTGACGCTGGTGCTGCTGGGCATTATCGCCCTGTCACTGATGCCGGGGCTTATTGAGGTGCTGCGGCGACGCCGTGCGGTGCTCAGGCAAGTGCCGTAATCCTGCCATCTTCGACCAGGCGGCTATAGCCGAACACGGCATTGCGCCCGTGTTCCTTGGCGTAATACAGCGCCATGTCGGCTTCTTCTACCACGCGCTCGGGGCGCTGCTGGCGTTCCGGGCTGATGCCGGTGATGCCAATACTGACGCTGATGCTGATGCCGCCACTGATAGGGGTGTCAGCGATCCGGGCACGGAAACGCTCAAGTATGCCCAGCGCCGTTTCTTCGTCAATGTTGCACAAGAGGATGGCGAACTCTTCACCGCCGTAGCGGAACAGCAGGTCGTCTTCGCGGAAGTGGTCGCGTATCTTGGCCGCCAGCGCCATCAACACGCTATCGCCGAAGATGTGCCCTAAAGTGTCGTTGACCTGTTTGAAATGGTCGATATCGAGCACCGCCAGTACGAAGCTGGTGGCCCGATCGCTGCGGCGGCGATTGCGTTCGGACGACAGGATCTCGGCCATGCGCCGGTTAAACTGGCGCTGATTGGAGAGCCCGGTCAGGTGATCGTGCTCGCTGTCGTGGATGATCTCCAGATAATTGCGAAAAACCCGCATAAAGGCGTGGATAATCTCTTCCTGCTGGGGTTTGATGTGTGCATTGTGGATGCACAGCGCCCAGGTAACCTGGTCATGCTCTATCAGCGGGAAGACCGTACAGCCTTTGAAATGCACGATCTGGTGCGTTTCCAGGCACTGCTGCAAGGCGGTCATGGCGTCGGGGGATTCCTGGTAGTTGCTGGAATGGGCCTGACAGCGCAGATACGGCCCCTGTTCGCCGTTGATCCAATTGAACAGCGCTATGGCATCACCCAGCAACCGTTGCAGCTCTTCGACCAGGGTCTTGCCCAGGCCTGGCAGGTCTTTGCGTCCGGTAATGCGGACGATGGATTGCAAGAGTTGCATTTCGTGAGTGTGGGTCATGGATGCCCCAAGGCTTTAATGGTTCACCTATAACGGCCCGCAGGGTAAGGGCTTAAAGCCCCTTTGTCCACGAGAATGGCGCGAAAGCGGAGTGCCGGGGGCGATGTTGGTGAGCGGGTTACCACGCCAGGTCGCGTTCGAGATTGATCTTTTCTGCGCCGGACGCCAGGGTGATAAATGCCACCCATGTACCGGCAGTTACGGCGGGAAGTTGTTGTTCAAAACGACCGGGATGCACCTCTGGCAAAGAGATCCATTCCGGTTTGGCGCCGGGGCGGGCGAGGGCGAAGCGCACGGTGGCTTGGGGCAACGGGGCGCCGTTACGGTCGCGGAGGATGACCGCCAATGCCAGCGGTTTGTTGATGCTGGCGTGTTCCAGTCCCGAAATCTCGATCTGCCAGCCCAGTTTTTGCAGGCGGTCATCCATGCGCCGCCGGTGGGCGATGGTTTTTGCGGCTTCTTCCTGATGCGCGACCACGCCGGCAAAGCCGGTGTGCACTTTGTGATTTCCGGGGAGCAGCATCTGTGCCAGTGCCGGCGGCAGGCCTTCCTTGGAGATGTAAACAAAACTGCCCATGATGACGGTGAGTACTACGAATAGCCCCACCATCATCAGCGGTGCCCAGTGCAGCGGGGCGTTGACCCGACCCTGACGGCGTTGGTCATACAACTGGAACAGCAGTACCGAGACCGTGGGGTAGGCGATGACATGCAGGGTGATGGCGTCCAGCGTGGGCTGTGTGATGAAGGCCCAGCCGAGGTATGCGAATACCGGAATGCCGCAGGCGGTGACCGATGCCCAGAAGTTGGACAGCTTCGCCAATCGTCCAAGGCCATAAAGCACAGCGGTGAGGGCCATGCCGCCAAACAGGGTCAGAAACAGAATCATTGATCTCTCGAATCAGGGATGGAAGAAACGGGCGGCTTCGCTGACCACCTCACCTTTTTGGCTTTCGATCTCGAATCTGAAATCGGTGGTCTGGGCGGCTTGTTGCGGCGACAGGTGGACGCTGGCCTGAACGATCACGCTCTTGCCGTTTTTGACGCGCACCTCCTGGAAGTTACCCAGATCCAGGCTTTCGGCCGGAATGCCCTGGGTGCGGATGTGATAAATGGCATCATGCCCGGACAGGTTGCTGATGCGTACCTGATAACGGTTACGGATGCTGCCGTCTGACAGGGTCACGAACAGCGGCTGGCGAACCTGTTGCACGCTGCATTCGAAGCTCTGACGATGGCTAATGTCGTAGAACATATAGGCGGTCATCAATATGATCGAGATGCCGTAGCCCAGCACCTTGAGACGCAGCCAATCGATGCGCGGCTGTTTGGGGGCGGTGGAATGCAGATTCTTTTCGGAGTCGTAGCGCACCAATCCGCGCGGGTAGTGCATGCGGTCCATGATCGAATTGCAGGCATCCACGCACAGGCCGCAGGCGATGCACTTCAGCTGCATGCCGTCGCGGATATCGATGCCGGTGGGGCATACCTGCACGCACAGGCTGCAATTGATGCAATCACCGTGGCCTTTGGCCTGGCGTTCGCCCAGTTCGCGCAGACCCGATTTGGCAGCGATGCGTCCGGCATGACCCTCGCCACGGGCGCGGTCATAGTGGATGGTGAGTGTTTCGGTGTCGTACATCGCGCTCTGGAAGCGGCCATAGGGACAGATGTACACGCATACATGCTCCCGCAGCGTGCCTGCAGATAGCCAGGTGGTCAGGGTGAGCGCCCCGGTGGTGATGTATGCCGCCGCCGGTGCAGAACCGGTAAAGAAATGGTGTGTGAGTTCGGGGGCATAGCCGAAATACAGAACGAACGAGAAGGCCGTCCAGAATGCCAGCAAGCCCCAAAGCAGCTTGGTGCTGCCGACCCTTAACAGTTTTTCAGGGTTGCTCCACGGTTCGCGCATGAGTTTGAGGCGATGCGGGCGTTCGCCTTGCAGCCAGTGTTCAATCCAGATAAATGCGTCTGTCCATAGCGTCTGGAAGCAGAAGTAACCACAGAATGCGCGCCCTACCAGGGCGGTGACAAAGAACAGGATGACGGCGGCGATGAACAGAAACATCGACAGCCAGAACACATCCTGCGGATACATCACCAGATCGAACAGGTAATAGCGGCGTCCGGGGATGTCGAACAGGATGGCCTGCGCCGGGCCGTCGTTGCGGTTCCAGGGCAGCCAGGGCAATAGGAAATAAATGGCGAATGCAACCCACAGGACGGCAGATTTGAACAGACGGAAACGGCCCTTGATGCTGCGCGGCACGACTGCAGCGCGCTTGGCATAGAGTTGCAGGGGGTGTTCGCTCATGGTCGGTCGTCATTCAATGGAAAAGGCCCCGGAGGTCCGGGGCCGAAAGGTGAGTGTTAGTGCTTACTTGCCGCCGCCAAGTTCATGCACATAGGCAGTTAGCAGCTTGATTTGTGCTGGCGAGAGGCGGGCCTTCCATGCGGGCATCACGCCTTTGCTGATGCCGCTGGTGATGATCTTGCTGACCTCGGCTACCTTGCCTGCGGCATCCTGCTGCGCCGGGACATTGGCCCATTGCCAGATCGAGTCGGTCAGGTTGGGGGCGCCAAAGTGATCCTGGCGACCTTTGGCGTTTTCGCCGTGGCAGTAATAGCAGCCGGCTGTGTGCGAGTGATACAGCTTGTTGCCTTCGGCCGTTTTGGCGGCATCGGTTTTCACGCCCGACAGGCTGATAACATAGTTGGCCAGCGCGTCAATCTGGTTGCGATTCAGTGCCTCGCCGAAGGAGGGCATGTAGCCGGTGCGGCCTTCAGTGATGGACTCGGACACCTTGGCGTAGCTGCCGCCAAACTTCCAGTCGTCGTCGGTCAGGTTGGGGTAGGAGCCGGCCAGGCCCTGGCCGCCGGACTGGTGGCAGCCGGCACAGTTGTCGGCAAACAGGGGCTTTCCGGCAGAAAGCACGAAGCTGTTCATCTCGGGGTCTTTGGCAATCTGCTCAAAGGGCATGGCAGCCAGTTTGTCGAGGTAGGGCTTTTGTGCCAACTGGGCTGCCTGTGTCTCATTGAGTAGCTTGGCGCGGGTGTTCCAGTGCCAGTCGCCTGCAGAGCCGTCAGCGTTCTGGTAGCTGACGCTGTTGGCGCCGAAAAGAAAGGATTTTCCGATCGGCCAGGATGGATAGATGACCCAGTATGCCAGCGCCCAGGCGATGGTGATGTACAGACCCCAGATCCACCAGGACGGTAGCGGGTTGTTGTATTCCTCCAGCGTGTCGTCCCAGACATGCCCGGTTGTGCGTGTGGTGTTGTCAGCCATGTTCAGTCCTCAGTCCTTGGTGCGTTCTCGTCATCGTCGAGAAAGGGAATGTGCTTGTGTTGTTCCAGCTTGTCACTGCGAGATCGGCTGCCATAAATCCACAACACGATCGCGCAGAAGGTTACGAAAAAGATCAGCAAACCCAGGGTTTTGCCGGTGACGGGGTCGTGTAACCAGTCCATCAACGGAATTTCACCAACTCCTCGGGTTTGATCTTGCTGAAGTCCACCATCGTGCCCAGCACTTGCAGGTATGCCACCATGGCGTCCATTTCCGAGACGCTGGTGTTGTCGCCGTCATAGTTGACTTGTTGTGCCTGGGCCAACAAGGCTTCCTGGGCGGAAGGGATGTGCAAACGGCTGGCAACCTCTGCGCCCCAGCGTTTGGTGTTGGCTTCCAGCTCGGTCTGGCTAAGCGAGTAAGGCACGCCAGTGGTACGCAGGGCGGACATGCGGTCGCCGATGTCGGAGGCGTTGAGCGGCTGCATCAGCCAGGCGTAGTTGGGCATCACCGACTCGGGCACCACGGAGCGCGGTGCAATCAGGTGCTGCACATGCCAGGCGTTGGAGTATTTGTTGCCCACGCGCGCCAGATCCGGGCCGGTGCGCTTGGAGCCCCACTGGAAGGGGTGGTCGTACTGCGATTCGGCGGCCAGCGAGTAGTTGCCGTAGCGCAGTTGCTCGTCGCGGAACGGGCGGATCATCTGCGAGTGACAGGTGTAGCAGCCTTCGCGGATGTAGATGTCGCGGCCCATCTGTTCCAGCGGGGTGTAGGGGCGAATGCCGTTCAGGTTTTCGTTCTTTTCAACCGTGTCCGAAATGGTGAACAGCGGCACGATCTCGACCAGTCCGCCGATGCTGATGGCGAACATGGTGGCGACGATCAGCCAGCCTGCGTTGGTTTCGATGGTTTCATGCGTGAATTTGCTCATTTTGGTGTGCTCCGGATCAGGCAGTCTGGGCGGCGGCTTGGGCAGTGATAGCCTGACGCTGGCCCTGGCGGATGGTCTGGTAGGCGTTGTATGCCATGACGCACATGCCGACGAGGAAGAACAGGCCGCCGATGGCGCGCATCGCGTAGAACGGGTGCATCGCGGCAACCGATTCGACGAAGGAGTATTGCAGGTTGCCAAAGTCGTCGAAGGCGCGCCACATCAGGCCCTGAGAAATGCCCGAGATCCACATGGCGGTGATGTACAGCAGCACGCCGATGGTGGCTAGCCAGAAGTGGATGTTGACCAGTTTCTCGCTATACAGCGTGGTGTTCCACAGACGCGGCAGCATGTGGTAGATCGAACCGAAGGAGATCATCGCTACCCAGCCCAGAGCGCCGGAGTGCACATGGCCCACGGTCCAGTCGGTGTAGTGCGACAGGGCGTTGACATCCTTCAGCGACATCATCGGGCCTTCGAAGGTGGACATGCCGTAGAACGACAGGGCCACGATCATGAAGCGCATCACCGGGTCGGTGCGCAGTTTGTCCCAGGCGCCCGACAGGGTCATGATGCCGTTGATCATGCCGCCCCAGGAAGGCAACAGCAGCATGATGGAGAAGGTGGCGCCGAGGGTGGAGGCCCAGTCCGGCAGTGCGGTCCAGTGCAGGTGGTGGGTGCCGACCCACATGTACATGAAGGACAGTGCCCAGAAGTGGACGATGGACAGGCGGTAGGAGTAAACCGGACGGCCCGCGTGCTTGGGCACGAAGTAATACATCATGCCGAGGAAGGCGGCGGTCAGGAAGAAACCGACGGCGTTGTGGCCATACCACCACTGCATCATGGCGTCCTGTGTGCCGGAATAGATGCTGTAGGACTTGAGGGTGAACAGGCCAACCGGAACCGCCACATTGTTAAAGGTGTGCAGGATGGCGGTTGCCAGAATGAAGGACACATAGAACCAGTTTGCGACATAGATGTGCGGTTGCTTGCGCTGCATCAGGGTGCCGAAGTAGATCGCGAGGTAGGCGACCCACACCACCACGATGAACAGGTCGATCGGCCATTCCATCTCGGCGTATTCCTTGCCCTGGCTGTAGCCGGTGACATAGGAAAGCGCGGCCATGACGATGATCGCCTGCCAGCCCCAGAAGGTGAACGGCACCAGGCCGCCGCCCCACAGTCGGGTTTGGCAGGTGCGCTGCACCACATAGTAGGAAGTGGCAAACAGGGCGGAGCCGCCGAAGCCGAAGATCACAGCGCCGGTATGTACCGGACGGAAGCGGCCGAAGGTGAGATAGGGTAGGTCAAAGTTCAGGAACGGCCACGCCAGTTCGGAGGCGATGTACACCCCAACAAACATACCGACCACGGCCCAGACGATGGCCATGATGGTGAACTTTTTGACAATGTCGTAATCGTATTCTTGTGCAGTGGCTGACATAGCGCTTCCTTGTGCTCGACCGGGTTTTTCCCAGGAAATATTGTTCGGCAAAAACCGGGCAAGTATATGTGCAATCACAAAGTTGACGCAAGCATCCGGATATCCGGGTCAATGGGCTTGCAGCAACAGGCGCAGGTCGTGGGCAATGTCTTTGGCTGGCTGGGCAAAGGGCAGATACAGGAGCGGTTTGCCTTTGGGGTCAATGACATAGCTGCCGGCGGTGTGATCAACAAGATATTGCCCGGCATTGCCATAAGGCTGTTGGCGATAGATCACGCGAAAATCGTCGGCGGCCTTTTTGACGGCCTCCGGGGTGCCGGTCAGTGCCAGAAAGTCCGGGTGAAAATAGGTGACATAGGGCTTGAGCATGGCCCCGGTGTCGCGCGCAGGGTCCACCGAAACAAAGAGGATCTGAACCTGCCTGGCTTCTTCGGGGGTTAGCAACTTGAGTGCGTCGGCGCTGTCCTTGAGTGTGGTGGGGCACACAGAGGGGCAATGGGTGTAGCCAAAAAAGAGAACGATCCAGCGGCCGCGAAAATCTGCCAGGCTGCGCGGCTTGCCGTCAAAGTCCACGAGTTGCAGCGGACCGCCGAAGGATTCGCCCGAGATATCCGTGCCGATGAATGGCGACACGGGTTTGCTGCATCCGGCAAGCCAGAACGCCAGAAAGATAAAAAAGAGGCGTTGCAGCATCAGGCTTTAAGCAGAGGGGTCGGCAGGTCAGAGAGGCGGTATTTTCCGGTGCGTACAGCGGTTGCCAGCGAATCCAGTGTGGCATCGTTGAGCAGGGTGGTCAGCTTTTGCTTGATCGGCTGCCATTTGTGATGCAGCGGACAGGCGGTGGTATCCGAGCATACCTTGAGCCCTAACACGCAACTTTCGGTGAATTGTGGTCCTTCGGTGAGCAGCAGTATCTGCATCAATGTGGTTTTTTCCATGTCTTCCTTGAGGCGGAAGCCACCCAGACGGCCGCGGAATGAGTCGAGGATGCCTTGCTTGCACAGGTTTTGCAGAATTTTGGCGAGATAAGCGCTGGGGGTGCCGAGGCGTCCGGAAATGTCACGGTTGAGCACCGGTTCGCCCTTGGGTTGGGTGGCGATGTAAATCAGGGCCTGGACGGCATATTGGCTGGTGCGGGACAGAACCATGGCCGGCCTCCGATGAGTGTTGGAACGCCGGCATTATAGATAGGCGGATGTCTTTGCCAAGAGATCCGAGAGTCTTTTTAGCGAAACAATTTGAGCGGCGTCAATTGTTTGTTGATTCGGTTTCCAGGGAAGTTCGGCCAGCAGTGGGGCCGGCAGGCGCGCTTGCAGCGTTGCCAGGTTTTCGCTGTATGCCGCCATGCCGGTGCCCAGATCGTTGGCAATCCAGGCGGCCAGTTTCAGCCCGCGGTGGGCGATGGCCTCGGCGGTCAGCAAGGCGTGGCTGATGCAGCCCAGACGCATGCCGACTACCAGGATCACGGGCAGGCCGAGTGCGATAGCCAGATCACTCATGTCGTGGTGGTCGTCGAGCGGAACACTCCATCCGCCAGCTCCCTCGACCAGGATGATGTCGGCTTGCAGGGCCAGTTGTTCGAAGGCGTCGCGTATGGGGGCGATGCGCAGGTTAACGCCTTGCCGCTCGGCGGCCAGATGCGGGGCGATGGCGGTGCGCAGGGTGTAGGGGTTGATCAGGCGGCGATCGGCTACAACGCTGGAGGCGGCGATCAATGCCTCGACATCCTCGTTTTGCCAGACATCGCCATGGCGCTCGCAGCCGGCGGCCACCGGCTTCATGCCGAGCGTGGAATGGCCCAGACGCGCAAAGGCGTGCAACAGGGTGCAGGTGGTTCGGGTTTTGCCGACGCCGGTATCGGTGCCGGCCACGAAATATCCGGCCTTCATCGCGGATTGGCTGCGCGCGATTGCCAGCGAATCACGCTTTCGCCCTGTGGGTGTTTGGGGATTTGCGGGGTGCCGGCCCAGGCATGGCCATACACCACCTCGAAGGTGGCGGGCAGGCGGCCATCGGCGTGTGCGAAGGTGGCGTAAGCGGCTTGCAACGCCTGCCAGCGCGCACGGCCCATCAGTCCTGTGTGGCGGCCTTCGACCACGGTATTGGCGCCGATGGATTTCAAATCTTGCAGCACCGCCTTGAGGTCGGCATAGGTCAGCACAATGCGCTCGGTTTCCATGACGGGGGCGGCAAAACCGGTGGCCAGCAGTGCGTCCCCCAGGTCGTGCATGTCGACGAAACGATTGGTGTGCGGCGCGGTGTCAATCCTTGCGAATGCGTGGCGCAGCTCCAGCAAGGTGTCCGGGCCGAAGCTGGAAAATAGCAGCAACCCTTCTGGGCGCAACACGCGGCGGCATTCGCCAAAAACCGTCAGCGGGTCGCTGGCCCATTGCAGCGCCAGGCTGGACCAGACCATGTCCACGCAAGCATCCCGCAACGGCAATGTGTGCATGTCGCCGCAGATAAAGTCGCGGCGCGGTCCCAGCCAGCGTTGCGTCAGGCTGCGCTGCGTGTGTTCCTGATGCAGCATGGCAGGTGCCAGGTCCAGCGCGATGCGCGCCGCACGGCCAAAGCGGCGGCGCAGCAGCGCGGCGGCATCGCCGGTGCCGCTGCCCAGGTCGAGGATGCGCTGCGGGTGAATGCGCATCAGGTCGAGCCGTTCATCGAGCCGCGCAGCCACCTCGCGCTGCAACACTGCCGCCGCGTCATAGCTCGTGGCGGCGCGATTGAAGCGGGTGCGGATGGTGCGCAAGGTTTCAGCGTGCATGGATGAACCCGGAAACGAGGGTGTTGAATGCCTGCGGGTGCGACAGGAACGGCGCATGTGCGGCGCGTGCGATCAGCGTCAGTTGCGCATTGGGCATCTGTGCCGCCAGCCATTGCGCCGCGGGTAACGGGCAGATCCCATCGCGTTCACCGTGGATGAGCAGGGTCGGTTGTTTGAGCGTTGATACAGCGTCGCGCAGATCGGTTTCGGCCAACAGGCGCATGCCTGCTGCCAGCGTTTCCGGGCGCGGTTCGCCGGCGCCGGAAATCTCGGCGCGCAATTGTGCGATCAGGCTGCGGGCGTCCTCGCTGCCGCGCGCCTGCAAGGACAAAAAGCGGTTCAGGGTGGCGCGCCAGTCGCTGGCCACGCCTTGGGCAAACGCGGCCACATCGGCGGCAGGCAAACCGTGGGCCCATTTTTCGCGCTGCTGGAAACAGGGCGTGGCGGCTACCAGAATCAATGCCTCCACCTGCTGCGGATGCCGTGCCGCCCAGGCCTGTGCGATGAGGCTGCCCATAGACCAGCCCAAAAGGATGATCTTGTCGGGTGCCTGTGCCGATAGCACATCGGCCAGGCTTGCCGCTGTGGCGTTGTCTGGCAGGGTTGATGTGCCATAACCGGGCAGGTCTGGCGTGATCCAGCCGGGCTGTGCTATCCCGCGAAAGATTGCGCCACGCATCCCCCAGCCGTGCAGGCAGACGACGGGTAGTGTCATGCCAGCAAATCCAGCGCAGCGCACAACTGCTCGATGTCTTCGAGACTGTGTGCGGCAGACAGCGAGATGCGCAGGCGGGCGCTGCCCTCGGGCACGGTGGGCGGGCGGATGGCCGGCAGCCAGATGCCGCGTTGGGCGAGTTGTTCGGATAGCCGCAGCACTGTGGCGTTATCGCCAATCAGCAGCGGCTGGATTGGGGTGGATGAATCCATGAGTGGCCACGCAAGGCCGGCTACGCGGCGGCGCAGATGGCTGATCAGGCGGGAAAGATGGGCGCGGCGATCGTCTGCGGCAGCGATCAGTTCCAGACTTTTGAGCGCGGCCGCAGCCAGCATGGGCGGTTGCGCGGTGGTGTAAATCCAGGTGCGGGCGCGGTTGACCAGAAACTCGATCAGATCGGTGCTGCCGGCCACGGCAGCTCCCGCTACGCCCGCAGCCTTGCCGAAGGTGGCGAGATAGATGACCCGCCGGTCATTGAGGGATGCGCGGGGCAAAACGCCAAAGCCGTGGGCATCGTCCAGATACAGCCAGGCGTCGTAGCGCTCGGCCAGTGCCAGCAGTTCTGAAACCGGGGCAAGGTCGCCGTCCATGCTGAACACGGCATCGGTTGCGATCAGCTTGGTTGGCGCGCGGCTGGCAGCCAGGCGTTGCGCGAGATCGGCCAGATCGTTGTGGCGGTAGCGCTGGTGATCGCAGCCACTCAAGCGCGCAGCATCGACCAGCGAGGCATGGTTGAGACGATCGGCAAAGAGGGCGTCATGGCGACCGAGCAGGCTGGCAATGATGCCGAGATTGGCCATGTAACCCGTGGAAAACAGCAGCGCCGATTCCATGCCGACAAAGCGGGCAAAGGCGGTTTCGAATGCGTCATGCAGGGCATGGTGGCCGGTGAGCAGGTGCGATGCGCCAGCGCCGACGCCAAATTGCTGTGCGGCGGCACAGGCGGCAGCGGCGATGTCCGGATGCGCTGCCAGCCCCAGATAGTCGTTGCTGGCGAAGGACAGGTATTTGCGGCCTTCGACGACGATGCGTGCGCCTTGCGCCGATTGGGTGATGCGGCGACGGCGCAGCAGGCCGTCGTCTTTCAGGCGTGCGAGCGCTGCCTTGAGGTCAGTGGGCACAGCGCCGTTGGCCCTCGATGACCGGTTCGGCCTTCAATCCCAGCTTGGCAAACAGCGCTTGGTCGGCGGTCCATTCCGGGTTGCCGGTGGTGAGCAGCTTGTCGCCGTAAAAGATGGAGTTGGCTCCGGCCAGAAAGCACAAGGCTTGGCCCATCTCGCCCAGCGCCTGCCGCCCGGCCGAAAGCCGCACATGTGAAGTAGGCATGGTGATGCGGGCGGCGGCAATGGTGCGCACCAGTTCCATCGGCTCGACCGTCTGTGCTGCCATCGGTGTGCCGGGAATGGGCACCAGCATGTTGACCGGCACCGATTCGGGCGCGGGGTTGAGGTTGGCGAGTTCGGCAATCATGCGGGCGCGCATGCGGCGATCCTCGCCCATGCCGATGATGCCGCCGCAGCACACCGAGATGCCCGCCTCGCGCACCTGTTTCAGGGTGTCGAGCCGGTCGTTGTAGCCGTGCGTGGTGACCACCTGATCGTAAAACTCGGGGGCGGTGTCGAGGTTGTGGTTGTAATAATCCAGTCCGGCGCCCTTCAGTCGTTCGGCCTGACCCGGCTTGAGCATACCCAGGGTGACGCAGGTTTCCATGCCCAGCGCCTTGACGCCGCGCACCATCGCTTCGACGCGGTCGAGATCTGCATCCTTGGGGCCGCGCCAGGCCGCGCCCATGCAAAAACGGGTGGCACCGCCTTCCTTGGCAACGCGGGCGTTGGCGACCACCTCGTCGACCTCGGCCATGCGTTGGCGCTCAAGCCCGGTGTCGTGGCGCGCCGATTGCGAGCAATAGCCGCAGTCTTCCGAGCAACCGCCGGTCTTGATCGACATCAGGGTCGAAAGCTGTACCGCGTTGGGGTCGAAATGTTGACGATGCACCGTTTGGGCGCGATGAATGAGATCTGCCAGCGGCAGCGCAAAAAGTTCCTCTACCGCTTCTAGCGTCCACTCAGCCATGTTCCACCTCTACTTCGATATCAACCCAGTTCGCACGACCCGCCTGAAATACATCCCAGCTCGCCCACGGCACCAGCGCGATGACGCCAAGACCCAGCACCGTCAGCCAGCCGCCGGGAAGATTCTGGGCGATGTCGTTGGCAAAAATGGTCAGAAAGCCGGCGATGGCGTAATAACGGTAGCCCGCCCATTTGTTGAAATGCCGCACCGTCTCGCTGGGGTGGTGGGCAATCGAGGCATAGACGAAAATAGACGCCGCCAGCCACAGCATGATCGGTGGAAAGGCCATGGCAAACGGTAGAAAAGGCATATTGGCCGGGGCAAACTGACTGCCCAGTGCGAACAGCACGAAGGACAGCAGGGTCGAGCCGATGGCCAGCAGGTTGAATAAACGCGCCTGCCACCGGCACGATGCGGCGGTGAAGATGCGCTTGGGTGTCGAAGGTGTGCTCATCACGGCAGCTTGCTAACGATGAAAGGGCGCGATGGTGGAGAAGCGGGGGAATATTGTCAAACACTGCGTTTGAAATTCTGAACGGTTGTCTAAAAAAGATGCAGCCGACGCAGCCGTGTCTGCTTTGTGGAGCGCGTTGTGGTGGTGGCGCTGGTCAGTTGTGCTCGGGCTGTGTCGCCGATCTGCCGCGCCTGCCCGCCGTGCATTGTCCGATCTGCGCCGAGCCGACGGTGGATGGTGCAATCTGCGGGCGCTGTCTGAAGACGCCGCCGGCGTTTGCGTGCACCCGTGCGGCGCTGGTCTATGCCTGGCCCGCCGACGGTTTGATCCAGCGGCTCAAATATGGCCGTGAGCTGGCGATTGCGCCGGCTTTGGCCGAGCTGATGGCGTCTGCAGTGATGGATTTTTCGCGGCCAGATGCCCTGGTTCCCATGCCGCTGCATCCACAGCGGATGCGCGAACGGGGCTTTAATCAGGCGGTGGAGATCGCGCGACCGTTGGCGCGCAAGATTGGCATGCCGCTGTGGCTCGATGCGGCCAAACGGCTGCGCGACACCCCGGCGCAGGCCGGGCTGGCGCATGACGCACGGCTGCAAAACATGCGTGGCGCATTCGTCTGTGACGCCCGCGTGGCGGGTCGGCGCATCGCCTTGATCGACGATGTCATGACCACGGGTGCCAGCCTCGATGCGCTGGCGCGTGCGGCGCTGGCCGCCGGTGCGGTGACGGTGGAGGCCTGGGTGGTGGCGCGAACGCTGTGAGGTTCGCTCTGTCTCGGCGCTCAGTGGCCGGGGTCGTGGATGTCGAACAGTCGGCGGTGTTCGGTCATGGCATAGCGATCGGTCATGCCGGCGATATAGTCGGCCACGGCGCGCTCCAGACCGTGCTCGGCGCGGTCCTGAAACTCGGGCGGCAGGACGCGCGGGTTGCCGGTAAAGGCATCGAATAGTTCGCGCACGATGCGGCTGGCCTTGTCCATCATGCGCACGACCCGGTAATGACGGTACAGGTTGGCGAACAAAAAACGCTTGAGCGCCAGGTTGTCCTCACGCATCTGCGGTGAGAATGCGGCGATGGGTGGGCAAGTGCGTAACTCGTCAGCGGTTTGCGGGGCATGTTCGGATAGATTGGTGCGGGTTTGCGCCAGCAGGTCCACCACCAGCGCATTGATCATGCGCCGCACCGTTTCGTGGATCAGGCGCCGGTCCGACAGGCTGGGATAACGCGCGCGAACCTCGTCCAGGTGGCGGCGAAACAGTGCGACCTCCTCAAGTTGTTCGAGGGTGATGAGGCCCGAGCGCAGGCCGTCATCGACATCATGATTGTTGTATGCAATCTCGTCAGCCAAGTTGGTGATCTGTGCCTCCAGCGACGGTTGTCGGCCTTCCAGAAAGCGTGCGCCGACATCACCCAATTTTTCGGCGTTCCTTTTTGAGCAATGTTTGAGAATGCCTTCGCGCGCCTCGAAGGTGAGGTTGAGCCCCGAAAAATCGGCGTATTTCTGCTCCAGATGATCGACCAACCGCAGCGATTGCAGGTTGTGCTCAAAGCCGCCGTGATTTTTCATGCAGTCGTTCAACACATCCTGCCCGACATGACCAAACGGCGTGTGCCCCAGGTCGTGTGCCAGCGCGATGGTTTCGACCAGATCCTCATCCACTGCCAGCGTGCGTGCCAAGGTACGACCGATTTGCGCCACCTCCAGACTGTGCGTCAGCCGGGTGCGAAACAGGTCGCCCTCATGATTGACGAACACCTGCGTCTTGTATTCCAGCCGCCGAAAGGCGGTGGAATGGACAATGCGATCGCGGTCACGCTGAAACTCGGAACGCGGCGTTGCCGGCGGCTCTGGATGCCGTCGTCCCCGGGTGTGTGCACTGTTGCAAGCGTAAGGAGCCAGGGTCGTCATGGATGGCGCCGGCCTTGAATGTGTGGCGTGAAGCAATGGATTTTCATGGGTGCAGATCCTGCGTCAACGCCAGCCGTGTTGGCAGCACCGAGTCGGGGTTGAGCGACAGGCTGTCGATTCCTTGATCTATCAGCCATTTGGCAAAGTCCAGGTGATCGGACGGGCCCTGGCCGCAGATGCCGATATATTTGCCGCGCGCCTTGGCCTCTTTGATAACGCTGGCAATGAGGCGGGTCACCGCATCGTTGCGTTCATCGAACAGATGTGCCACCAGCTCGGAGTCGCGATCGAGGCCCAGCGTCAACTGGGTCAGGTCGTTCGAGCCGATGGAATAGCCATCAAAGCGCTCCAGAAACTGATCCGCCAGGATCACATTCGCGGGGATCTCACACATCATGATGATCTTCAGACCATTTTCGCCGCGCTTCAGTCCAAACTCGGCCATCAGCGACAGGACGCGATCAGCCTCGTCCACCGTTCGGCAGAAGGGGATCATGATCTCGACATTGGATAGCCCCATCTCGCCGCGCACCTTGCGCATGGCGCGGCATTCCAGTTCGAAGCAGCGCTGGAAGGTTGGGTGCACATAGCGTGAGGCTCCGCGCAGGCCGATCATGGGGTTTTCTTCATGCGGCTCGAAACGGTCACCGCCGGGCAGGTTGGCGTACTCGTTGGACTTGAAATCGCTCATGCGGGCGATGACGCGATTCGGCCAGAACGCCGCGCCCAGGGTGGCGATACCTTCGGCCAGCTTGTTGACATAAAAATCCACCGGCGAGGCGTAACCGCGCATACGCCGCTCGATATGCGCCTTCACCTGCGTATCCACCGCCGGGTAGGTCAGCGCTGCACCGGGATGTATGCCGATCTCGTTATTGATGATGAACTCCAGCCGCGCGAGGCCAATGCCGTCGTTGGGCAGGCTGGCGAAATGGAAGGCCTGCTCGGGATTGCCCACATTCATCATGATCTTGACCGGGGTAGGCGGCAGGTTGTCGAGCGGGGTTTCGGTTTTCTCGAATTTCAACAGGCCGCGATAGACGCGCCCATCCTCGCCCTCGGCACAGGATACGGTGGCGGTTTCGCCGTCATGCAGCCGTTGGGTCGCATCGATGCACCCCACCACCGCTGGCACGCCCAACTCGCGGGCGATGATGGCGGCATGGCAGGTGCGTCCGCCACGGTCGGTGACGATGGCCGCAGCGCGTTTCATCACCGGCTCCCAGTCGGGGTCTGTCATCGTGGTCACCAGAATATCGCCGGGTTGCACGCGATCCATCTCGGCAGCGCTGGTGATCTTGCGGATCACGCCGCTGGCGATCTTGTTGCCAATCGCGCGCCCGATCGTTTGCACCTCGCCCTTTTCCAGCATGCGATAGCGCACCAGAACCTGGCCCCCCTCGCGTGATTTCACCGTTTCCGGGCGTGCCTGCACGATGTAGATCTGGCCATCGTTGCCGTCTTTGGCCCATTCGATGTCCATCGGACGCTGGTAATGCGTCTCGATGGTCATGGCATGGCGCGCCAGTTCCAGCAACTCGTCGTCGGATAGCACAAAGCGTTCGCGCAGCGCGGTATCGTTGCTGACGATGACGGTGGATGTGCCAGCCGATTGGCCTTGATCAAAGATCATGCGCGTGGCCTTGTCGCCCAGGTGCCGGCGCAGCACGGGCCGGAAGCCGTCGGCCAGACGCGGTTTATGCACATAGTATTCGTCCGGGTTGACCGATCCTTGCACCACGGTCTCGCCCAAACCCCAGGCGGCATTGATGAATACCGCGTCGCGGAAGCCGGATTCGGTATCGATCGTAAACATGACCCCGGCGGCACCGATGTCGGAACGCACCATGCGCTGAATGCCGGCAGACAGCGCTACATTGGCATGGGCAAAGCCCTTGTGCACGCGATAGGCGATGGCGCGGTCGTTGTACAGCGACGCGAACACCTCTTTGATGGCATGCAGCACATTGTCGATGCCGCAGATATTGAGGAAGGTTTCCTGCTGGCCGGCAAAGGATGCGTCGGGCAGATCCTCGGCCGTCGCGGAGGAGCGCACTGCCACGGTGGCTTCGTGGCTGTCGGCGCTCATCCTGGCGTAGTGCTCACGAATCTCGGCCTCCAGTTGCACAGGGAGCGGCGCGTTGGCCACCGCCGCACGAATGGACTGACCGGCCCGCGCCAGGGCGGTGACATCTTCGACATCGAGCCGGTCAAGCTCGGCATCGATCCATTGTTTCAGTCCGCCTCCTTGCAGAAAGCTGCGATAGGCATCTGCCGTGGTCGCAAAGCCCCCGGGCACGCGCACGCCTTTGTGCGCCAGCGCACCCAGCATCTCGCCAAGCGAAGCGTTTTTGCCCCCCACCTTGGGTACATCGCCTAGTTTGAGTTCGGTGAAATCGAGGACATAAGGTGCGCTCATTGTGATCTCCAATCGGGTAGCGTTTGTTTGATGAGGGTGGCGATCTCTTCCACCGAACGAGATGTGGTGTCGAACATTGTGATGGCGTTGGCGCGCATGAATTGCTCGGCCTGCATGATCTCGCGTGTGCAAGTGTCGAGCGCGGCGTAGCGGCTGCCAGGGCGGCGCTCTTCGCGGATCAGCGCCAGGCGCTCGGGCTCCAGGGTCAGACCGCGCAACTTTTTGCGCTGGGCCAGCACCCGGGCTGGCAGGCGGCCTCGTTCAAAATCTTCCGGCGTGATGGGGTAGTTGGCCACCAACAGGCCGTCGTTCATGGCCAGATAGAGCGAGGTCGGCGTTTTGCCGCTGCGTGAGACCCCCAGCAACACGATCTGGGCGCGCTCGTAGCGTTCCATGCCCAGTCCGTCGTCATGCGACAGGGCAAAGTTCACCGCATCGATACGGTGATGGTAATGCCCAGGGTCGGCTACACCATGCGCCCGCCCTGCGCGCGGCGTGGCGGTTTGTCCCAGTTCTTGTTCGATCTGGCCGAGAAAATGCGCGTAGATATCCAGTACGCAGCCGCCGCTCGCCATCAGCGCCTCGCGTGTATGCGGGTCTGTCAGCGTCGAAAACACCAGGGCGGGTTGCGTGCAATCGGCACAAGCGCTACGGATGCGCGCCGCCGCGTCTGCGGCCTTTCTGGGGCTGTCGATGAAAGGCAGCGTGGTTTCAAAAAAGCGGTAATCCGGGAACTGGCTTAACAGGCTACGCGCCATCATCTCGGCAGTAATGCCGGTATGGTCGGAAACAATGAATACCTTGCGGACCCGTTCGCCGTTCACGATCAGGGATGATATCTCCGGCTGTATTCGCGCACGGTATCGACCAGCGCGCTGACATGCTCGGGGGGGGTGTGTTGAGAAATGCCGTGACCCAGATTGAACACATGGCCCGATCCGGCACCATAGCCATCGAGGATGCGACGCGCTTCGGCAGCAATGGCCTCCGGCGGCGCAAACAGTACTGACGGGTCCATATTGCCTTGCAAGGCAACCTTGTCGCCGACGCGGCGGCGGGCATCGCCGATGTCGGTGGTCCAGTCCAAACCCACGGCATCGCAACCGCAGGCGGCAATCTGCTCAAGCCATTGGCCGCCGCCCTTGGTAAATACGATGCGCGGCACCCTCCGGCCTTCACGCTCACGGGTGAGGTTTTCCATGATGCGCGTCATGTAGGGCAGCGAAAACTCCAGGTAAGCGGCCTGCGACAACATCCCCCCCCAGGAGTCGAACACCATCACCGCCTGCGCGCCGGCTTCGATCTGCGCGTTGAGGTATTGCGTCACGGCATCGGCGGTTACCACAAGGATGCGGTGGAACAGATCCGGGCGACCGTACAGCATCTTTTTGGTTGCGGCATAGGTATCACTGCCGCTGCCTTCGACCATGTAGCAGGCCAGCGTAAACGGGCTGCCAGAAAAGCCGATCAGCGGCACCCGGCCATTGAGCGCGCCACGAATCTCGGCGACGGCGTCGATCACATAACGCAGCGGGCCGTGCGGATCGGGGGCGGTGAGCTTGGCAATATCGGCCTCGGTACGCAGCGGGCGTTCGAAGCGCGGGCCTTCGCCGGTGGTGAAATAAAGACCCAGACCCATCGCGTCGGGGATGGTCAGGATGTCCGAAAACAGGATGGCCGCGTCGAGTTTGTAGCGATCCAGCGGTTGCAGCGTGACCTCGCACGCCAGTTGCGGGTTTTTGCACAGGCTCATGAAATCGCCAGCGCGAGCGCGGGTGGCACAGTATTCCGGCAGATAGCGCCCCGCCTGACGCATCAGCCAGGTGGGGGTGTATTCGGTCGGTTGACGCATCAGTGCGCGCAAAAAGGTGTCGTTATGCAGGACGGACATGTCTCTTCCAGTTGTGAGCGGCGGATTCTACCCCCAAGAAATCTTGGGTTTATCTGACCTAGTCTATAAAAAATTGAATACAAAGCTGTGCTTAAAACAGGGGGGTAAGGTTACCGCGTTTAGGGCGCAGGTGCTTTGCGAGTCGTGCGGGCCATAAAATCCACACGAAATGCCGCACCCCCGCCCAGGGTTTCACCAATTTCCACGCGCGCACCGCAACGCTCGGCCACCTCGGCCACGATAGCCAGGCCCAGACCGCTGCCCGGTTTTCCGCTGCCCGCGACGCGGTAAAAGCGGTCGAACACCTTGGTGCGTTCTTCAACCGGGATACCGGGACCGCTGTCTTCCACGCGCAACCAGGGTGTGCCGGCACTGGTTGCACCCGTCAGCACGGTGATGCGACCTCCGCCGGGGGTGTAGCGGATGGCGTTATCGATCAGATTGCCAATCATGTCGCGCAGACCGCCTTCGTTGCAGTCCACCAGTAAAGGTCGGCCCGCGCCTTCAAAGCCCAGATCGATGCCTTGGCGCACCGCTTCGGGCGCCCATTCCATGGCCAGATCCTGCGCCACACGATTGAGATCGTTTTGCGTGGCAGTCGCCTCGCTGTGTGCATCCGGGTCGTTGCGCGCCAGCGTGAGCAGTTGCTCCACCAGACGGTTGCAACGCCCGGCGCTGATACAAATGCCCTCCAGCGCGCGTCGTACCGGTTCGGTCACCGGTTCGCGCTTGGCGAGTTCGGCTTGCGCCCGCAGGCCGGCAAAGGGGGTGCGCAACTGGTGCGCGGCATTGGCCACGAAACGACGCTGCTGTTCCAGCATGGCGCGCAGTCGCTCAATCAACCGGTTCAGCTCGAGAATCAGCGGACGGACCTCGCCTGGCGCCTGCGATGCGTCGATCGGACTCGGGTCGTTGAGCGGTCGCCGGGCCAGCGCCTGACGGAGCTGCTCCAGCGGCGCAAAGCCGCGCTTCAACCCAATCCACACCGCCAGACCGGCGATGAGGATGAAGATGAACTGCGGGATGACGATGTTGCCGAGAATGCTGCGGCCCAGCACCAGGCGATTACGCACCGGCTCGCTCACCACCAGTACAAACTCGCTGCCCGGTGCGCGACGGGTGCTGCGAAAGTGCAGCACCAATAGGCGTACTTTTTCACCGCTCAGTGTCGTGTTGCGCAACACCGGTCCTTCGGCCGACAGATCGCGCGGTCTTGGGTGCGGCAGCCGGGCATTGCCCAGCACCACCCTTCCCTGCGCATCGAACAAAGTAAAACGCAGATGCGATGCGCCATCCGGCAGCAAAAGATCAGGCTGCGCCGCTTCATCGTGCGTGGTGAGGTCAAAACGGCTGGCCAACAGCCGCGCCCGTTCGGTCAGCACCAGATCGTAAGGCTGGTTGGAAAGCTGCAACGCGGCGATATAGCCCGTCACGGTCGAAAACAGCAGCAGCAGATAAAGCGGCGTAAACAGCCAGTTCACCAGATGGTGGCGCAGAGAGAGGATGTCGTCCTCGGCCTCGCCGCCAGTAGCCGACTTCACGGAGTGTTCTCCGCCACCTTTTTGATCATGTATCCCAGTCCGCGCAGGGTGCGGATGCTAATCCCGCCCACCTCCAGTTTTTTACGCAGACGGTGGACATACACCTCGATGGCGTTGGGCGTCACCTCTTCGCCCCAGTCGCACAGGCTTTCGATGAGGTGCTCTTTGCTCACGACCTTGCCTTGGCGAAACAGCAGTGTTTCCAGCACCGCCAATTCCCTCGCCGACAGTTCCAGCGGCTCGCCATTCAGACTGACGCGGCGGGCCGTGCTATCGAATACCAGGCCGCAGCAACTGATCAACGCTGCACCGCCGCTTTGTCCACGGCGCAACAAGGCGCGCACACGGGCCTCCAGCTCGGACAGCGAAAACGGCTTGGTCAGATAGTCGTCGGCCCCCAAATCCAGCCCCAGCACGCGATCTTCCACCGCATCGCGGGCCGTCAGGATGATGACCGGCAGCACCCGTTTGGCCGCACGCAGCTGGCGCAAGATGCTGAGCCCGTCGAGGCGCGGCAGGTTGAGATCAAGAATGGCCAGGTCGTGACAACCGTCGAGCAGCATCGCCATCGCCTGCTCGCCATCGCTCGACAGGTCGGCGGCATAACCCGCAGCACGCATGGCGCGCGTCAGGCTGTAGGCCAGGATTTCGTCGTCTTCAACGATGAGAATACGCATATTGACAGGAGGGTTCAGGGGAGGGGAGGTAGTTGTTTAATCTGCTGTGGGGTCATTCAGCACCGGATAGCGCACGCCTTCAATAAATGTCTGGATTGCGCGGTCGGGCATGGGAGTGAGCAGGCTTACAACCACCATCACAACAAAACCGGCGGGAATGCCGAATATGCCGGCAGCGATATCGTGGATTCCGAACCACTTGTTCATCTCAAAAAAACGCACACCGACCAGATAAAACAGAGTGATGCCCAGGCCCGTCAACATACCGGCGATGGCGCCTTGAGAAGTGGCTCGTCTCCAGAAAATACCCAGCACCAGCGCTGGAAAGAAGCAGGATGCGGCAATGGAAAAAGCCCATGCGACCATCGACAGAATGCTGTCTGGTTTGAGCGAAGCCACCCAGGCCGCAATCAGCGCAACCCCCAGCAATACTCCCTTTGAGACGGCTAGACGGCGACGGGTTGACGCATTGCGATCAATCATTTGGTAATACACATCGTGTGACAGTGCATTGGAAATGGTGAGCAGCAACCCATCGGCCGTGGACAGCGCCGCTGCCAAGCCGCCGGCAGCGATCAGGCCGGCGACGACATAGGGCAGCCCGGCGATCTCGGGCGTAGCCAGCACAATGATATCCGGATTCAAGGTGAGCTCGGCCAGTTGCAGGATGCCATCGCGGTTGATGTCCTCGATATTGACCAGTCCCAGGCGTGACCACGAGGCAACCCAATTGGGCAGCTCCATGATGCTACTGCCCACAAGGTGGGTATAAATCTCGTACTTGGCGAATACGGCGTATGCCGGTGCAGTGAAATACAGCAGGAAGATGAAGAACAGCGACCAGAACACAGACTCGCGTGCCTCGCGCACCGAAGGCGTGGTGTAAAAACGGATCAGCACATGGGGTAGCGAGGCTGTGCCCATCATCAGACACAGCACCAAAGCGATGAAATTGCGTCGGGCAGCATCACGCTCGGCACCGTTCTGTCCGGGGAAAGGCTCGGCGTGTGGTGTAGGAGAGCGGGCCTGAGCCAGCGCGGCATCGCGTTGCTGGCGCAGGTTGTCGATGCCTCCATCGACGCCGGATTGGGCTTCCAGCTGGCGAATACGCGCATTCAAGGCGTCGGCGCGGGCCTGGAATGCCGCGCGCGCAGTCGCTTGCGCCGGATTGGCCATGATCTCGTGCTCACGGGCGCTCACCTCTTCCAATACCGTGCCATAGACCAGTTGCGGCAGCGGTATCTGGGTGACCTGGTAGGACATAAACAAAACCGGGATCAGGTAGGCAATGATGAGGATGATGTATTGCGCAACCTGGGTCCAGGTGACAGCCCGCATACCGCCCAAGAACGAGCACACCAGAATGCCACCCAGACCGACGAATACGCCCACCTCGAACGGGATGTCTAGAAAGCGACTGGTGATGATACCCACGCCATAGATCTGCGCGGTGACATAGGTAAACGAGGCGATGATGATGCCAATCACCGCGATACCGCGTGCGGTGTGGCCACCGTAGCGGGCGCCTATGAAGTCGGGAATGGTGAACTGTCCAAACTTGCGCAGATAAGGGGCCAGCAAAAGCGCCACCAGTACATAGCCGCCGGTCCAGCCCATCACAAAGGCGAGGCCATCGTGCCCCATGGCATAGAGCGTACCGGCCAGGCCGATGAAAGACGCGGCGCTCATCCAGTCGGCGCCGGTCGCCATGCCATTGAAGATCGCCGGCACGCGGCGGCCGGCCACATAGTATTCGGTGACATCGGTGGTGCGACTCATGATGCCAATGCCTGCGTAGAGCAGGATCGTGGCCGCCATAAAGGTCCATCCAATCCACTGTTCTGGCATTCCCATATACTCGGCTACAGCCAGAGCCAGCACAAACATCACAAATGCGCCGGTGTAGAAGCTGTAATAGCGCTTCAGGCGTGTTTCGAACTGAGGCATCAGCCTTCCTCGTCTATGTTGGACGCAGGGGGCGACGCATTCATACGACAGGCTTTGGGATGCCGTGTGGTTGTTGCGAGTGCGGAATCATGGGGCGAAAACATGGCTGCGAGTATGAACATCCAGTTGGGTGCGCAAAATACACCATTCGGGCGAGTGTCCCTACTGAAAAAGGCACATAAAGTCGCATTTCGTAGCATGATGTTGAAACACTGTCCGGACAAAACACTGTCATGACCACGCCCTATTCGCTTATCACCGCGACGATCGACCTGTTGACCCGCTTCGCCCCTTTCGACCAGATGGAGCGCGAACACCTGGTTTGGCTTGTCGATCGCCTCAAGGTTGGCTATTACGCCAAAGAAGAAATTGTTCTGACCGCTGCTAAGCAACCGGTGGATACCTTCTACATCATCAAGCAGGGCACCATCCTGGGCGAGCAGGGTGTGGTGCGGGCCCAGGAGAATGTCGCCTGGCTTGAGCTCCACGAGGGCGAATGCTTTCCACTTGGAGCGCTGCTATCCAGACGCGGCGTCACCAGCACCTACCGGGCCGGGACCGACACCTTCTGCTACGAATTGGCGGCGACCGATTTCCATGAATTGCTCAAGAGCAGTGCCGCTTTTCACGATTTTTGCACCCGCCGTATCGCCAATCTGCTGGAGCAGTCCAAACAGGTGATTCAGGCCGAGTACGCCAAGTCCACCAGCGAACAGCAGTCAATGTCCAGCCCGCTGTCGATTCTTATCCGGAGAGACCCCATTACCTGTACTCCGGACACCCCTTTGCGCCAGGTTCTGGAGCTTATGCACGGTAACGGCATTGGCTCTATGGTGGCTGTGGACGCAGACGCTCGCCCGGTGGGTATATTTACCCTGCATGATGTCCTCTCACGGGTTGCATTGCCCGGTATTTCGCTGGATGGCCCGCTGTCCGGGGTGATGACGCACAGCCCCTATACCATGCCGCCACAGGCCTTTGCCTATGAGGCGGCTTTGGTCATGGCCCGGCACGGCTTTCGTCATATCCTGGTGGTGGAAGACGGTCGCCTCCTGGGGTTGATTTCGGAAAAAGACCTGTTCTCCCTGCAACGGGTTGGCCTGCGCCAGATCGGGGGCACTATCCGCAACGCCGAGACGCTGGATACCCTCAAGGATTCGGCTCGGGACATCCGCCAGTTGGCTCACAACATGATGGCTCAGGGAGTTGCGGCCGAGCAGTTGACCCAGATCATCTCCACACTCAATGATTTACTGACCCATCGCATCATCGAACTAGAGGTGCGTGACAGCCCGCTTCAAGATATCGAGTTCTGCTGGATTGTGCTGGGTTCCGAGGGCCGCTTTGAGCAGACCCTTAATACCGACCAGGACAACGGCATCATCTTTAGCCTCAAGGACGGTATGGATGCAGACGCCATGAGAGCGGTGGTGCTGCCCTTCGCCAAGCGGATCAACCTGGCCCTGGCCGAGTGTGGCTTTCCTCTCTGCAACGGCGAGGTGATGGCCTCCAATCCGAAGTGGTGCCTGTCACTTCAGGAATGGCGCGCTACCTTCGATAACTGGATCTGCCATGGTGACCCCAAGGCGCTGCTTTACGCCACAATCTTTTTCGACTTCCGACCTCTTTATGGCGCAGAGCGGCTGGCGGTTGAGCTGCGCGAATGGCTGAGAGGCTGCGCTCACCAGAACAGCCGTTTCCTTTATCTGCTCGCCGCCAACGCCCTGCGCAATGAGCCGCCACTCGGCCTGATCCGGGATTTCGTGACCGGCGACAACCACACCCTGGACCTCAAGCTGAACGGCGTCACCCCCTTCGTTGACGCCGCCCGTATTTATTTCCTCGCCACCTCTGGTCATCAGACCAATACCGTAGGCCGCCTGCGCGAACTCGCCGAAAACGGCCATCTGCGCCAGGAGGATGCGGATGTCTTTATCGAGTCCTTCCTGTTTATCCAGTTGTTACGCCTGCGCCTGCACCACCAGCAGATCGAGAAGGGCGGCGAGTTAAGCAACAAAATCGACCCCGACAGTCTGAACAATCTGGATCGCCGTATCCTCAAGGAGGCCTTCCGGCAGGCGCGCAAGCTACAGACCAAACTGCGCCTCGATTATCAGGTGCGCGAATGAATTGGCTCGCCAGGCTGTTAGGTCAGGGTGTCCAGCTCGATTCCCTGCAGAAGGCACGCCTTGAGGCTTGGCACGCCCTACCCGGGGCCAACCTGAAACGCCCCCTGTCCGAGGGGCGATTCGTCGTCGTCGATGTGGAGAGCAGCGGTCTCGACCTTAATAAGGACTACCTGATCGCCATCGGCGCAATCGCTGTGCACGGCAACAAAATCGACTATGCCGATGGCCTGGACATCGTCCTTCAGCAAAAACAGGCCAGCGGCAAGGACAACATCCTCATCCACGGTATCGGCGGTGAGGTCCAATGTTCCGGCGTACCTCCGGCCGATGCCCTGCTGACCCTGCTCGAATATCTGGGCAAGGATCCATTGCTCGCATTCCATGTCGCATTTGACAGCACCATGATCAGCAAGGCCATGCGGCAATTCCTCGGTCTGCGTTTTCAGCATCCGTGGGCCGATCTGGCCTACCTCGCACCAGAACTATGCCCGGACGCAGCCCGGTCGCACCGCTCACTGGACGACTGGATGCGCTATTTCAGTATCGGTAATTTCGCTCGCCACAGCGCCCTTGCCGACGCCATATCTACGGCCGAGCTGCTGCTCGCCCTGCACCCGCTCATGGTCGGACGCCACTTTGATACCTTCCATGATCTGCAAGGCATAGAGCAGGATCGGCGTATGCGCACCTTCGGCCTGCCATACGCATAGCCCCCGGTTTTAGCCGGGGGCTTTTGCGCGGCCCGCACGATGCGGGCTCGAGCTTGCCTTAGTGAGCTGTGGCGCCTTCGGCGTGGATGCCGGTGTTCTGGCGAACATAAAGCTCGTCCCACATCTCCTCGGACCGTTTGTCCCGTGTAGCCAGGGACAACAGGATCACCACCAGGAAGCCCAGGGGAATGGAGATGATGCCCGGGTTCTTGAGCAGGAAGAAGGGCTTCTCCAGACCCATCATGCTGGCGGTCTGGCCCTCGAACTTCTTCAGGTCGGACTCGGCCTTGGCCTTGGCCTTCTCGGTGGCGGTGATGTCCTTCTTGACCTTGGCGATGTCCTCGTCGGCCTTCTTGACGGCGGCGGGGTCGGTCATGGCGACCTTGGCGGCCTCCATGCCGGCGACCTTCTCGCCAAGCTTGGCCAGCTTCTCGGCCGCGCCCGGCTTGGCCGGCTTCTCGGGGGAAGCGGCCTTGGCGGGCGAAGACGCCACGCAACCTTCCAGGGCGAACAGCTCGCACATGAAGCTGGAGGCCGCCTTGGCGGGCACGGCCTCCTTGGCCGGCTGGGCGGGTTCGCCTTCCAGCACCTTCTTGGCGGCGGAGATCACGGCCTTGGGGTAGGTCATGTTGGGGGAGATCATCACCAGGGCAATGGCGGTGACCGCGCCGACGAACATGCCGGCAACGATGCCGTAGGTGTTGCACTTCTTCCAGTACAGGGTCAGGAAGACGGCCGGCAGGTTGCTGGAGGCGGCCACGGCGAAGGCCAGGGCGACCAGGTGGGCAACGTTCTGGCCCTCGGCGGCGATGCCGACGTAGATGGCCAGCAGGCCGACCACGACGGAGGACACGCGCGCCGCGATCACCTGCTCCTGCGGCGAGGCATGGTCGCCCTTGACGACGCCGACGTAGAGGTCGTGTGCCATCGCGGAGGCGGCCGCCAGGACCAGGCCGGCCACCACCGCGACGATGGTGGCGAAGGCCACGGCAGCCACGAAGGCCAGGAACAGGTTGCCGAGCATGGACTCGGGACCGCCGCCGACGAACTGGGCCAGTAGCGGGGCCGCCATGTTGCCACCCTTGTCGAGCGCGACGATGTTGGCGGAGCCGACGTTGATGGCCGCGCCCATGCCCAGGAACAGGGTCAGGACGTAGAAGCCGCCGATGATGGCCATGGCCCAGATGACGGACTTGCGGGCGTCCTGGGCGGTCGGCACGGTGAAGAATCGCATCAGGATGTGCGGCATGCCGGCGGTACCCAGCACCAGGGCCATGCCCAGGGAGATCTGGTCGATCGGGTTCTTCAGGAACAGGCCCGGCTCCAGGAAGCGCTGGCCGAGTTCCTCGGGGGTCATGTTGAGGGCGGCGTCACCGAGCAGTTTGGCGACCTGGGACTGGACCTTCGGGTCGCCGGTCACGGCGGTCAGAAAGCCGGGCAGGCTGAAGCCGTAGGGCGCCCAGACGAACATCACCAGCAGGATGGAGGCGGTGACCAGCAGGACGGCCTTGACGATCTGCACCCAGGTGGTGGCCTTCATGCCGCCAAACACCACGTAGGCCAGCATCAGGATGCCCACGGCGGTGACCGAGACGGCGTAGTCGATGCCGATCAGGGTCTTGATCAGCACGCCGCCCCCGACCATCTGCGCGGTCAGGTAGAAGGTCGACACGGTGATGGTGGACAGGGCGGCGATGGTCTTGGAGGCCTTGGGCTGGTTGCGGAAGGCCAGGACATCGCCCAGGGTGTACTTGCCGATGTTGCGGCAGGGCTCGGCGATCACCAGGAGCACGGTGATGTAGGCCACCAGCCAGCCCACCGAGTACATGAAGCCGTCGTAGCCGTACAGGGAGATCAGGCCGGCGATACCGAGGAAGGAGGCGGCGGACAGGTAGTCGCCGGCGATCGCCCAGCCGTTCTGGACGCCGGTGACCGAGCGGCCGGCGGCGTAGAACTCAGAGGCCGAGTGGGTCTGCCGGGCGGCCCAGTAGGTGATGTACATGGTCACGGCGATGATCGCGCCGAAGACCGCGAAGGTCATCCACTTGAACTCGTCGGCCACCGCGCCGGTACCGGCGAAGGCCAGGGTGCTGACGGCCGCGAGGACGGCCGCGGCGGCGGCGCCGCCAATCAGTTTCAGATTCATGGCAAGGTCCTTACTTGATGTTGTGGGCGTCGTTGATGATTTCCTGGGCCATGGCGTCGAACTCGCGGTTGGCGCGCTTGGCGTAAACGCCGGCGATGGTCCAGGCGACGATGAACTCGGACAGGGCGAACAGAATGCCGATATTGACCGGCCCCCAGACCTTGACCTTGAACAGATCTTGGAAATACGCCGCCCCGATGGGCAGAAGGAAGTAATAGACCACGGAGATGATCATCAGGCTCCACAGGAAGTGTGTCTTCTTCGCATGCAGCGCTTGGAAACGCGGGTCCGCGTCGATTGCCGCCCAGTTAATTTCATGTCTCATCATTGGCTTAGCTCCAAAACAACAAAAAACCCTCGCCGCAACACGGGGAGGGAAGCGACATCATAATGCTGGCCGCTTACAACAACCTGACTACGACATCCCTAACGGATTTGAACATGGCAAGCGAGCCTGACTCAGCACGACAAGCCTTCTCCCGCACAGAGCGTCTGGCGCAGGAAAGCCAGCCCAAGCCACAACCACAGCAACAAAAAGAAGGTCAGGTAGGGCAGATGAGCATCGATGATGATTCGGGGAGTGATCAGGCGGGTGAGACGGATTGCAGGCGCGGTTATGATCTGCAAGATTTTGTAAAACAGGTTGTCATGCCGGCGTTGCCCGGCCAGCAGTGCCAATGCACCTTGCCCCAGAAGTGCGAAGCCCGCAACCTCAATCAGGGCGCGAGCGGCCGAAATCAATAACAGTTCCATGAAGAATTTCTCCAAATATGCGCGGTGTATGCCGCGCATTCTAGCTTGTGCCATTGGACAACTGCCTTGAAAATGTTGCCCTGCTATCGTTGTTTGGGGTTGCCGGATGAGCTTTGACCATTTTCGCTTCACGCTGCGAGCCACGCTGTTTGAGTGGCTCGGGCAGTCTGAACGGGCCCTCGCGGCCTGGGAGAGTTGTGCCCGGCTGCGCCCGGAAAACACTATTCCCGTGCGCAGCATCGCCTGGATACACGCTCAGAAACACCGCTGGGAGGCTGCGGCGGAATGGTTCGAGCGGGCTGTCGCCTTGGAGCCCGGCCATGCCGACAGTTGGTTCAATCTCGGTTATGCTCGGGAAAAGCTGGGCCAGACCGAAGCCGCGCTGAAGGCCTTCGGCCGTTGCGCCGAGCTCAATCCAAAACATGACCGTGCTTGGTATGGGACAGGCATGATCCTTGCGCACAAGGGCGAACATGGTCGCGCAGTCGAGTTTTTCGAACGGGCTGCCGAGTTGCAGCCCTTCAATGGGGCGGCCTGGCATGCCCTTGGAATGGCGTACCACCATACCCATCAGCCCGATGCCGTCAAACGGGTGATCGAGCATTGCCTGCACCACGACGGTCCGGCGGCGAAACGCCTGATACATGACGCCCAGCGCAGCGACCTGACGCATCTGCTTGAATAAGGATTCGTTCGGCACAGGCCATCCAAACAACAAAGGGCCCGCAATGCGGGCCCTTTGTCCAGATGGGCCGCCCCGCAAAGGGCGGCTATCTTTAGCAGCGGTTAGGCTGCATTGGTGTTGATGTCATTCTCCAGGTTGGGATAGCGGACATGGTCCACCAGATCCTGGATCTCTTTGGACGGCTCCTTGGTCAGCAGGGACCCGATGATGACACCGAGGAAGCCCGCAGGCAGGCCGAACACGCCAGCAGCGATCGGCTTGATGGCAAACCACTGGTTGGCATCCACGCCGCCGAAGAATTCATAGGTCATGAACATGTAGTACATGCACACCGCCAGACCGGCCAACATGCCGATGACTGCACCCAGATAGTTGGCCCGCTTCCAGAACACGCCCAAAACCAGGGCAGGGAAGAATGCCGAGGCTGCCAGGGAGAATGCAGCGCCCACCAAGAACAGGATGTCTCCTGGCTTCAAGGAGGTCACATAAGCCGCCAGGATTGCCACCACCAGAAGCAGCGCCTTGGATACGGACAGACGACGCATGGTGGAGGCATTCGGGTCGACCATCTTGTAGTACACATCGTGCGACAGGGCATTGGCGATGGTCAGCAGTAAGCCATCTGCGGTGGACAGTGCTGCAGCCAGACCGCCCGCAGCCACCAGACCGGAGATTACATAGGGCAGACCGGCGATTTCCGGTGTGGCCAATACAATCAGGTCGGTTCCGATGGTGATTTCAGCCAACTGGATCAATCCATCCTTGTTCATGTCGACGATCTTCATCAGTGTGGCATCCACGCTCTGCCAGTTTTGTACCCAAGACGGCAGGCTGGCAAAGGATGATCCCACCAGGTCGTGATAGATCGTGTATTTCGCCAACACAGCCAGTGCCGGTGCGGTGAAATAGAGCAGGAAGATAAAGAACAGCGACCAGAACACCGAAGTACGCGCTTCACGCACCGAGGGGGTGGTGTAGTAACGCATCAGGATGTGCGGCAGGGAGGCGGTACCCACCATCAGGCACAGCACCAGGGCGATGAAGTTGTTGCGCTTGTCGTTGGAGGCCTTCTCATCCTCGGCCTTGGCTTTGGCAACGGCTTCCGGCGTCGGGGTTTCACCCTTGGCTTCCGCTTCCTTCATCAGTTTCTTCTCTGCACCCTTGCCAGAGAACGGTGTGGCATGGGCGGCGACAGGACCGGACTTGCCCTTGGCACCCTTCTCGGCACCCACCCATTTGGCTTTCAGCTTGTCGATGTTGGCCGGAAAATCCTTGACATCTTTCTCAGCCGCTGCGATGGCCTTGGCATCGGGGGATGGATTGGCCTTCAAATCGGCCAGTTTTTGCACGGATTTGGCCTTTTGTTCGGCGTAGAAGGTTTCGCCATTGCCAGCCTTGACCGCTTCGTCCAGGGCTTTGATCTTTTCACCCCATTCAGCAGCCTTCTCTTTGTGGAGCGAACGAACCGAAGCCTCGGCAGCACCCTTTACAGAGGTCGGATCGTTGAGTTCCTTCTCGATCTTGGTCACTTCCTGTAGCGCACTGCCATAGGCGATCTGCGGGACTGGATTGCCGGTGACATTCATCGACAACCAGACCACGGGGATCATGTAGGCGATGATCAGGATGATGTACTGGGCCACCTGGGTCCAGGTCACCGCACGCATACCGCCGAGGAAAGAACACACCAGGATGCCGGCCAGACCGACATATACGCCGATTTCGAACTCCAGTCCGGTGAAGCGCGAGGTAATCAGGCCAACACCGTAGATCTGTGCCACCACATAGGTAAAGGAACAGATGATGGCCGCCAGCACACCGATGGTCCGGGGCAGATGGCCGCCGTAACGGGAGCCAAGGAAGTCGGGAATGGTGAACTGACCGAACTTGCGCAGGTAGGGTGCCAAAAACAACGCCACCAGCACATAGCCGCCGGTCCAGCCCATGACGAAGGCGAGGCCGTCATAGCCCGCCGCATAGAGCGTGCCGGCCATACCGATGAACGAGGCTGCCGACATCCAGTCCGCGCCGGTCGCCATGCCATTGAACAGCGCCGGTACACGCCGGCCGGCCACATAGTACTCGGACACATCGGCGGTCTTGGACATCACACCGATGCCCGCGTAGAGCAGGATGGTCGCTGCCAGGAAGATGTAGCCGATGATCGTCGGTGGCAAGCCCATCTGTTCCAGGATGGCCAGGATGATGACGAAGGTGATGAAGCCGCCGGTATAAACGGTGTAGTACTTCTTCAACTGATTGAAGAAGGCAAGATTGGAAGAAGCGGTAGCCATTTAATCGTCTCCTTCGTGGACGCCGTAGTCCACATCCATCTGATTCATACGCCGTGCGTAATACCAGATGACCAGCACATAGATGATCAAGGCCCCCTGCGCGCCCATATAGAAGGCAAACGGGAAGCCAAAGAAGGTGATTTCGTTTAATGCACGGGCAAACCAGATCACCACGAATGTCGCGACGAACCAGATGCCCAGGAGTACTGAGGTTAGCCTCAGGTTTTTGCGCCAATATTCTTGGTGCTTGTCGGTTAGTTGCATAACTGCTCTCCTCCAACCAAAACCGCCCAGGAAGGTTGATAGGCCCCCAGACATTGGCCTTATAGCTAAGAAACAACCCCATGAAGCAGGTAAAACATCTGATTGCAGAGATTGAACCTGACAACACAAGGCATCTTTCATCCTAGTACGAGTTTCTTACGGCAGGCTTACAATCGCTCGATTGTTTGATGTTTTGAGTTTCTTGCGCCTGCTCAACCCTTGACATGCAAATCGGGCAGGGCAGTCAGTAGAGTGCGGCCATGTTGGGCGCACATAAAAAAACACCGCCACAGGGCGGTGTTTTTGATGCGGGCCGCTTGCTTATAGCGATAGCACCCAGGCCACCAGTTTCTTGGCTTCATCGGCAGAAACCTGGGGCTGCGGCGGCATCGGTACGGCGCCCCAGTTGCCCTTGCCGCCCTTCTGGGCGACGGTTTCCAGATGCGCTACCGCAGCAGCGTCACCCTTGTATTTCTTGGCGATTTCCTTGAATGCCGGGCCCATGACCTTCTTGTCGATCTGATGGCAGGACAGGCAAGCCTTGGATTGGGCTAGTTTCTGATCGGCGCTGGCGATGCCGGAGGTGGCCAGCAAGGCCGCAGCGGTAATTGCAAATGCGAGTTTCATGTGGTGCTCCAAAAAAGTTGCGCCCAAGATGGCACCGTTGCATCTTAAGGCACGGCCGGGATGCGGAAAATAGTAGAAACGGATGATCGAGTGCTGCTGTTTAACAGGTTTGTGCAGGTTTCTAGCAACAAATCCATCTCCGCTTCGCCCACCACATACGGGGGCATGAAGTACACGGTATTGCCGATCGGCCGCAGCAATACGCCGGCGGCGCGTGCGGCAAGATGAAAGTCGCGAGCAAACCCGGGATCCGCATCGGCCACATCGAAGGCCCAGATCATTCCCTGGTTGCGGAAATGGCGCACACGCGGATGCTGCGTCAACGATGCCAGCCGCGCGTTGAAAGTCGCAGTTTTGGCCTGGTTTTGTTGCAACACCGCATCCGTTTCAAAGATGTCCAGCACCGCCAATGCGGCCCGGCAGGCCAGCGGGTTGCCGGTGTATGAGTGCGAATGCAAAAACCCCCGGCGCACATCGGGGGCATAAAAGGCGTCATAAACGCGATCGGTGCTGAGCACGCAGGCCAGCGGCAGGTAGCCGCCAGTAATCCCCTTGGACAGGCAGATGAAATCCGGTCGCATGTCGGCCTGTTCGCAGGCAAACAGGGTGCCGGTGCGACCAAACCCGACGGCGATCTCGTCGGCGATCAGGTGAACATCAAAACGGTCGCACAACTGCCTTACCCGTCGCAGATACTCTGGATGGTGCATGGCCATGCCGGCGGCGCATTGCACCAGCGGTTCGACGATCAATGCGGCTGTTGTTGCGGCATGGTGTTCCAGCCAAGCCTCCAAATCCGCAGCGGCACGATGCGCGACATCGACAGCGGTTTCACCGTCCAAAGCCTGACGCGCATCGGGCGAGGCTACCTGATGCGTATGCCGCAACAGCGGCGCATAGGTTTCGCGAAAGATCGCCACATCGGTTACCGACAGCGCCCCCAGCGTTTCACCGTGATAGCTCTGCTTCAGGCTTACAAAACCAGTCTTGTCCGGGCGCCCCGTGTTCTTCCAATAATGAAAGCTCATCTTCAGCGCAATCTCGACCGCCGAGGCGCCATCCGAGCCGTAAAAGGCATGGTCCAAACCGGTAAGCCGCGCCAGCCTTGCCGACAATTCCAGCACCGGCGCATGGCTGCATCCGGCCAGAATGACATGCTCGATCTTGCCCAGTTGATCGGTGATGGCGGCATTGATGCGCGGGTTGCAGTGCCCGAACAGGTTAACCCACCACGATGAAATAGCGTCGAGATAGCGCCGCCCGTTGGTATCGATCAGCCAAGCACCTTCGCCCCGTGCGATAGCCAAGGGCGGCAGCGATTCCAGGTGCTGCATCTGGGTGCAGGGATGCCAGAGGTGGTGACGCATACGCCAAGGATAGCTGAGGTTTGCCAGAACGGAGGTTGCCGTGTAAAATTTCCATAAAATTGGAAATGTAGAATTGTTGGATATGGAAATCAGCATCGTTGTGACCGCACTGGCAGCCCTCGCACAAAGAAACCGGCTGGTCATTTATCGCCAACTGGTGCAGGCCGGGCCGCAAGGCATGGTGGCCGGCGCGTTGGCCGAAGCGCTGCGACTGCCTGCCGCCACGCAATCCTTTCATCTGCGCACGCTGGCGCAGGCTGGATTGATCCACGGCACGCAGGAAGGCCGCTTTGTGCGCTACACGGCAGATTTCAGCGTAATGCACGGGCTGATCGATTACCTCTCGGAAAACTGCTGTGGCAGTGATCCGACCGCGTGTTCCCCCAATTCAACCTGTAAGGAAAATTGCGCATGACAAACCCGCTTCCCACTGTTCTGGTGCTGTGCACCGGAAACTCCTGCCGCTCGCAAATGGCGGAGGTCATTCTTAATCATGATCTGGCTGGAAAGGCGCGTGCGGTATCCGCCGGAACCCGGCCGCAGCCCAAGGTGGCCGATGGCGCCATCGCCGCACTTCAGGACGCTGGACTGCCCACGGATGGCCTCTACCCCAAGGATGCCGATGTGTTTCTGGATGCCGACATCGATCTGGTGGTGACGGTGTGCGACAACGCCAAGGAAACCTGTCCGATCTTTCCGCGCCCCGTGCCGCGCATCCATGTGCCATTCCACGATCCGCACGGTGAACCGCTGGAATCGTTCATCGCCGTTCGTGACGATATCCGCGCCCGTTTGGTGGCCACGGTCAAAATTGCGCTGGGGCTGTAAGTGAATCGCAAACTGACCGCCGAGGCGCTTGGAACCGCATTTTTGCTGGCTGTCGTCGTCGGCTCGGGGATCATGGCCGAGCGACTGGCGGGCGGCAATGTGGCGCTGGCGCTGCTGGCCAATACCCTTGCGACCGGAGCCGGGCTGGTGGTGCTGATCCTGACCTTTGGACCGATTTCGGGCGCGCATTTCAACCCGGCGGTGACGCTGGCCGATGCCTGGCAGGGTGGATTGCCCTGGCACGAGGTGCCCGGTTACCTGTTGGCGCAAGTGGCGGGGGCGTTTTTAGGTGTGGCCGCTGCCCATCTGATGTTTGCCGAGCCGCTATTTTTGGCCTCGCAACACATGCGCACCGGGCCGGACCAATGGTTTTCAGAATTCGTCGCCACCTTCGGCCTGCTGGCGGTGATCTGGGGCTGCGTGCGGCAGCGCCCGGCGGTGACGCCCTTTGCCGTGGGTTTGTACATTACCGCCGCCTATTGGTTTACTGCCTCGACCTCGTTTGCCAACCCCGCCGTGACGCTGGCCCGTGCTGCCACAGACACCTTTGCCGGCATTCGCCCGGTCGATGCGCCGGGCTTCATCATGGCGCAGATTCTGGGCGCGTTTGCCGCCACGGTGCTGTTTCGCTGGCTGGTTCCGCACAAGGCCACCGGAAGTGTTTGAAGCATTCGCAGACTGGGTCGTTTATGCGCAGCTAGGGCTTCCGCCAGCGGACCGGCTGACGGCTGCGCTGCATTTTTTTGTCGCTGACACACTCAAGATCTTTGCGCTTTTGGTCGGGGTGATCTATGTCATGGGCCTGTTCCGCACCCTGATTGCCCCGGAGCGCGTGCGCGAACGGGTGCGCGGCCGGTCCGAGTGGCAGGCACGCGCGGCGGCCATCGGTCTGGGTGCGGTCACGCCGTTTTGCTCCTGTTCCTCGGTGCCGCTGTTCATCGGCTTTGTCGAGGCCGGCATTCCCTTGGGCGTGACATTCAGCTTTTTGATCGCCAGCCCCATGATCAACGAGGTCGCTGTCGTTATTCTGGCCAGTATTTTGGGTTGGAAGCTGACCTTGCTCTATGTGGCTGCCGGGCTTTCCGTGGCCTGGGTGGGTGGGGTGTTAATGGGGTACTTTCGTCCGGATCGCTGGGTGGAGCCCTATGTCTGGCAGATTCGCATGGGCGAAGCCGGTCTGCCGAAAAGCGATGGTTCGTTACGAGGCCGGCACCACTTTGCGATGAACGAGGTGCGTGTACTGGTGGGGCGCATCTGGCGCTGGGTGCTGTTTGGCATCGCTGTTGGCGCGGCCTTCCATGGCTATGTGCCCGAGGCCTGGGTGAGTGCCCATCTGGGCGGCGGCGACTGGTACACCGTGCCGGCCGCCGTGCTGCTGGGCGTACCGTTATATGCCAATGCAACCGGCGTCATTCCGATCGCCGAGGCCATGTTGAACAAGGGTGTGCCTCTGGGTACCACCCTTGCATTCATGATGAGCATTGCCGCGATTTCGTTGCCGGAACTGCTGATTTTGCGTCGCATCATCCGCTGGCCGGCGCTCGCCCTGTTCACCGCCATTCTGGCTGTCTCCATCAGCCTGGTCGGCTGGCTATTCAACCTTTTTATCTAAAACCGTATGCAATCTACGCCCGAGCTCCATCCCCCCATCGTGGCCCTCGCAGCGCTTGCGGCCAACATCGCATCCAATCACCCCAACCAGGGCCTGTGCCAGATTGACCGCCTAAAAGGCTACGGCGTTGCCCGGGCGCACATCGACACGGTCATCGAAATCGCCCGTCATATTCGCGATGAGGCCGCGAGCATGCTCGACCAACGCCTCGACGCAGCGCTGGCCTCCCCAAAAGCGCCAGCAACTCTGTTTGCCAAGATCACCGTGGTCGAACCGCAAACCACTTGCTGCACGCCCACAGCCTCTGGAAAATCCTGCTGCTAATCATGGCCGCCCTTGAATGACGGTGCTTTCACGAAACCGCCCAAAGAAACCCCCCATGAAAAACATCAAAGTACTCGGCTCCGGATGTAAAAACTGTGACACCACCGCCAAGCTGATCGTCGAGGTGGCTGCGGCCCAGAACCTCGCCATTCATTTGGAAAAGGTGACCGACATGGCCGCCATCCTCGGTTATGGCGTCATGTCTACGCCGGGCGTGGTCATCGATGGCCGTGTCGTCCATGCCGGCAGCGTGCCGTCCCGGTCGATGATTGAGGCCTGGCTTGGCGGTTGATCCAGATCAATGCGCCTCCGGAGGTAAACCCTCACAATGCAAGCCATCCCATCCACATCCTCCGGAGTTAAGCAATGAGCATGCAAAAAGCCTTTCAGAAAAGCGAAAACAAAGCCGTGGCCTATGGTGTCGCCTTTTTTCTGGCGACCCATTTGGGCGCCCTGTATCTGATGGGCATCGTTTGATCGCAGCGTAGAGCACTGTCTCAATCATCGGGGCGGCTTCATGAGCCGCCCCGATTATTTTGCGTTGCCGTCAGAGAGTCAGATATTTTTTAAGGGCAGGGGTTGAAAGCCTGAAAGGGTGTCCCTACTATTGGCACTCGTCGCGGATGAGTGCTAACAAAGATCTCCGCGCGACTTATTAACCAACCCCAACTGTGGAGATTAACCCATGAAAATCCGTCCCCTGCACGATCGCGTGATCGTCAAGCGCATGGAAGAAGAGCGTAAAACCGCCTCTGGCATCGTTATCCCTGACACCGCCACCGAAAAACCCGATCAAGGCGAAGTGCTGGCCGTTGGCCCCGGCAAGCGTGACGACGCCGGCAAGCACATCGTGCTGGACATCAAAGTGGGCGACCGCGTGCTGTTTGGCAAATACTCTGGCCAGTCCGTCAAGGTCGATGGCGAAGAACTGCTGGTGATGCGCGAAGAAGACATCATGGGCGTAATCACCCAGTAATCACTGAATAAAGGAATATAAAAATGGCAGCTAAAGAAGTTCGTTTTGGTGATGCAGCGCGTCATCGCATGGTGGCCGGTGTCAATGTTCTGGCCAATGCCGTCAAGGTAACCCTGGGCCCCAAGGGCCGTAATGTGGTGCTGGACCGTTCGTTCGGCGCCCCCACCGTTACCAAGGACGGCGTGTCCGTTGCCAAAGAAATCGAACTGAAGGACAAGTTCGAGAACATGGGCGCGCAGATGGTCAAGGAAGTCGCTTCCAAGACCTCCGACATCGCCGGTGACGGCACCACCACCGCCACCGTGCTGGCACAATCCATCGTCAACGAAGGCATGAAATTCGTCGCCGCCGGCATGAACCCGATGGATCTGAAGCGCGGCATCGACCGTGCCGTGACCACCATGGTTGGCGAACTGCGCAGCATCTCCCGCCCCTGCACCACCTCCAAAGAGATCGCCCAGGTCGGCTCCATCTCCGCCAACTCCGACGAATCCATCGGCCAGATCATCGCTGATGCCATGGACAAGGTGGGCAAAGAGGGCGTGATCACCGTTGAAGACGGCTCCGGTCTGGAAAACGAACTGGCGGTCGTCGAAGGCATGCAGTTCGACCGTGGCTATCTGTCGCCCTACTTCATCAACAACGCCGAAAAGCAAATGGCCATGCTGGAAGACCCGTTCATCCTGCTGCACGACAAGAAGATCTCCAACATCCGCGACCTGCTGCCGGTGCTGGAACAGGTTGCCAAGGCTGGCAAGCCCCTGTTGATCATCGCCGAGGACATCGAGGGCGAGGCCCTGGCTACCCTGGTGGTCAACACCATCCGCGGCATTCTCAAGGTCGCCGCCGTCAAGGCCCCGGGCTTTGGCGATCGTCGCAAGGCGATGCTGGAAGACATGGCCATCCTCACCGGCGGCACCGTGATCGCCGAGGAAGTCGGCCTGTCTCTGGACAAGGCCGGTCTGCAAGACCTGGGTCGCGCCAAGCGCATCGAGATCGGCAAGGAAAACACCATCATCATCGATGGCGCGGGTGATGCCTCCACGATCAAGGACCGCATTGGCCAGATCAACAAGCAGATCGAAGTGGTCACCTCCGACTACGACAAGGAAAAGCTGCAAGAGCGCAAGGCCAAGCTGGCCGGCGGCGTCGCCGTCATCAAGGTCGGTGCCGCCACCGAAGTCGAGATGAAAGAGAAAAAGGCCCGCGTCGAAGACGCCCTGCATGCCACCCGTGCCGCCGTTGAAGAGGGCATCGTCCCCGGCGGCGGCGTCGCCCTGCTGCGCGCCCGTTCTGCCATCACCAAGCTGAAGGGTGCCAACCACGATCAGGATGCCGGCATCAAGATCGTCCTGCGCGCCATCGAAGAGCCGCTGCGTCAGATCGTCAACAACTGTGGCGAAGAGGCCTCCGTGGTCGTCAACAAGGTGTTGTCCGGCAAGGCCAACTATGGCTACAACGCCGCTAACGGCACCTATGGCGACATGATGGACATGGGTGTTCTGGACCCCACCAAGGTCACCCGCACCGCACTGCAAAACGCAGCCTCGGTGGCGTCACTGATGCTCACCACCGACTGCATGGTGGCCGACCTGCCCGAAGACAAAAAAGGCGGCGCGCCTGACATGACCCCCGGTATGGGTGGCATGGGCGGCATGGGTGGTATGGACTTCTGATCCAGCCCTTCCTGTGGACGCAAAACCCCGCCTTCTGGCGGGGTTTTTTGTTGGGGATGGGGTCAGAAAACCGGGAGCAGAGACGCCCGGACCGGGGTCAGAACGCCGACTTTGGGGTGGTCACGCTCGCGAGGCAACGGCGCGTTTCAGGGGGGAACATGCGAAAAAATCCCAACCGGATAAGGGTTGGGATTTTGCTAAATGGTGGTGGACTCGGCGGGAATCGAACCCGCGTCCGAAAGCCCTCTACAGGCAGCTCTACATACTTAGTCCGGTCATTTGGTTTTAACCTGAGCGACGCCGGCCGAACAGGCTGCGATCAGGCGATCCACCTTGGTTTTAGCGTTGCGACAAGTGGCCCGGCGCATTGCGAGTTTCCTGAGGTTACCGTACTGCCGGTTGCCCGGCCCAGCCCGGAAACTGGCTGGTGTACGGTCTGGCATTAAGCGGCCAGAGCGAAACGCTCGTCGTTGGCGTTTGTTTGTTTCCAGTAGATTTACGAGGGAACTGGTCCTCGGTATGCACTACGCTGCTTCGCGACCCCCGTCGAAACCAGGTCGAGCCCACAGAAGGGGAGATGTTACAGGAATATGGTGTCTGGGTTCAAGGCTTGGCCTGTCCAACGAGGTATGAGCCTGAACTTGGGTGTGGATTTTCAAGGGAGAATGAGTCTGAAACGGGGTAACCGGCGAGGATGCGCGGACAATCGTCGGTCGAACCGTCGTCGACGACGACGATTTCGTCCGGCGGCGGATCGAGCGCGATCAGACTGTCGAGACAGGCCGGCAGATAGGGCGCGACGTTGTAGACCGGCATGACGATCGAAAACAGCGGTTCGCTCTTTTGAGCCCGGATAATTGTCAGCATTGTTCCCACGGCAGTCCGTCGAAGCGCCAGCCATTCTGGGTGGAACGATGGTGCTGCTCGTCGAGCTCGCCTTCAAACCCGTATTTCACATTGTAGATGTTGGAAAACCCGTTCTTTTCCAGGAATTCGCCCGCTTCTTTAGAGCGGTTGCCCGAGCGACAAATCAGTACGATGGGGCGATTGATCGAGCTGGCAATGCGCACATCCCCCAGAAACTTGGGGTTGATGTCCCAATTCTCACCTTCGTACCAGGGAATCAAGATGGCCCCGATAGGGTGACCGACGAACAGGAACTCCCATTCCGAGCGGCAGTCGACAAATACCGCTCCAGGATTGTTTTGCAAAAAGGCGAGGGTTTCCCTGGGGGTCAGGTGTTGCATGACGATCTCCTCTTGTTGCGTTGCGCCATTATTATGCCTGTTTCGTGCGGTGGCGGAGTTTGACGCGATTTCTATGGATTCAACTTCGGTTTTTAGGATCACCGCACCAGGGGATATGCCGCCGTCACATAAGCCAGCAATTTACACCGGTCACGATGAGGCGAAATACGCAGGTTTGCAATGTTTTCGTCACAAACTATAGGCATTATGTAGCGCCCATGAAGGTACTCATGGTTTCGGATGTCTTTTTCCCTCGAGTCAATGGTGTTTCGACCTCGATCGAGTCTTTTTGGTCTTCGCTGGCTCTGCTAGGGATCGAGGTGACGGTGCTGGCGCCGCGCTACCCGCATCCCTATGACGATGACGCTGGTGTGATTCGGGTCGATTCATGGCGGATACCGTTCGATCCCGAAGATCGCTTGATGCGCTTCGCGTCCTTGCGGCAGGCGCTTGAGCAAGCCGCTGGGCAGGGATTTGATCTGGTTCATATCCAGACGCCGTTTGCCGCGCATTTTGCCGGGCAGCGATTTGCCCGACGGCATAATCTGCCTTGTGTGGCGACTTATCACACTCATTTCGAGGAGTATCTGTTTCACTATGTGCCGGCCTTGCCCAAGGCCGCTTTGCGGGCGGCGGCGCGGCAGTTGGCTCGAGTGCAATGCAACGGCGTCGATGCGGTGATCGTGCCGTCACGCGCCATGGAAGAAACGCTGTCTGCCTATGGTGTGACTGCGCCCATGCATCGGGTGCCGACCGGTATTCCGTTGGAAAGGTTTGTATCTGGCGACGGTCAGGCATTCCGCGCGCGTCATGGTATTGGTGCTACGCAACCGATGGCGCTGTTTGTGGGGCGCGTGGCCCATGAAAAGAATATCGACTTTTTGCTCGATGCCATGCCACACGCATTGCGTGAGCGGCCCGATCTAATCCTGGTCGTGGCGGGAGAGGGGCCGGCGTTACCGGCGCTAAAACGCCGCGCTGAGGCGCTCGGTATTGCCTCGCAGGTGCGTTTTGTCGGTTATCTGGATCGGGTCAGTGAATTGCCGGATAGTTACGCTGCCGCCGATGTGTTTGTGTTTGCCTCTCGTACCGAAACGCAGGGACTGGTGTTGCTGGAGGCGATGGCCTCCGGGGTGCCGGTGCTGGCATTCGCGGCGTTGGGTACGCGGGAGATTGTCGAGTCCGGTCGCGGCGCCATGGTGGCACCACAGAATGCCACAGACTTTGGGCGGACCTTGGCGGCGCTGGCCAACGATCCAGCGCGGCGGCAGCAGATGGCTGCGGCGGCGCGTTTGTTTGCCACGGAGTGGTCTACGGAGGCTTGTGCGCACCGATTGGCAGGGGTTTACCGGGAATGTTGTTAATGAATGAGTCAGAAATGCGCGTGGCTGAAGACGGGGATGAAAGCCCTTTCAAGGGCAAAACCGGGCTGACGCGGGCGTGGAATGCATTTCGTTACTCTCTGGCGGGCATTACTGCGGCCTTTCGGCATGAAGATGCCTTTCGTCAGGAGGTCTGGCTGGCAGCCTTCCTGATTCCGTTGGCGATCATCACGCCGGTGGGGGCTGTGGCGCATGCGCTGATGATAGGCAGCGTACTGCTGGTGTTGCTGGTCGAGTTGCTCAATTCGGCGGTCGAGGCGGTGGTGGATCGCGTGTCCCTGGAGCGCCATCGTCTGGCCAAGCGCGCCAAGGACATCGGCAGTGCAGCGGTGCTGATTGCGCTGATCAATGTGATCACGGTTTGGGCACTGATTTTGTCTGATGTGTTGCTTTGACACATTTTTGCAACACGACGGTCATGATGCCGTAGCGCGATTGTCAGACGATGCGCGCCATGAAGGTGCGCAGTATCTTTCTCTCTGATATCCATTTGGGCACGCGCGGTTGCCAGGCCGAAAATCTGGTTAACTTCCTGCGTGCGTATGAAGCCGATCATCTGTTTTTGCTGGGCGATATCGTCGATTTCTGGGCGATGAGCCGATCCATTCACTGGAGCGCCGCCCAGAACACCGTGGTGCAAAAGGTGCTGCGGCGTGCGCGCCACGGCGAGAAGGTGATGCTGATTCCCGGCAACCACGACGAAGCCCTGCGCGAATTTGTCGGCGCTTCTTTTGGCGATATCACGGTGGTGGGCGAACATGTTCATGAAACTGCCGATGGCCGTCGTTTTTTGTTGTTGCATGGCGACGAGTTCGATCAGGTAACGCGCCATCACCGCTGGCTCGCCGTGTTGGGTGATGTTGGCTACAACATCCTGGTACGCATCAACGGCTGGTTATCGTGGTTGCGCCGCAGCTTGCGCATCTCGGGCTACTGGTCGCTAGCAGGCTATGCCAAACGACGGGTGAAAAGCGCGGTGTCTTTTGTCTTCGATTTCGAGGACTCGGTTATTCACACCGTGCGCGATCGTGGGCTGGACGGCATCATCTGTGGCCACATCCACAGTGCCACCATCCGCGAAGTCGATGGCGTTTGCTATGTGAATTGTGGCGACTGGGTGGATAGCTGCACCGCCATTATCGAGCACGAAAACGGGCGCTTAGAGTTGCTGGAGTGGCGTCAGCAAGCCGCAAAAGCGCCTGTCGTTCTGGTTGAAGCACCGATTGGGTAAATCGTATGCACTCACTGCACAGGCTCCATGTCGCATTGGTTACCGAAACCTATGCACCCGAGGTCAATGGTGTGGCAATGACCTTGGGGCGTTTGGCAGCGGGTCTGACCGCGCGTGGCCATCAGGTCAACATCGTGCGACCGCGCCAGCGCCATGAAGAAACCGGGCGGCAATCTAACGGTCATTGCCTGACGCCGGGGCTGCCGATTCCGGGTTATTCCGAACTGCGTTTTGGACTGCCGGTGGTGGGTCAATTGCGCAGACTGTGGCGTGAGCAAACACCGGATGTCATCCATGTCGCTACAGAGGGGCCACTGGGTTTTGCTGCACTGAATGCCGGGCGTCGCTTGGGCATTCCGGTGGTATCGACCTTCCATACCAATTTTCATACTTACAGCCAGCACTATGGTATTGGCTGGCTGAAAAACAGCATTGAGCGCTATTTGCGTTGGTTTCATAACCGCACGGTCTTTACCCTGGCGCCGACCCAGGCGCTTGCGGCTGAGTTGTCTTGCCTTGGGTTTGAGCGCGTTGGTGTGCTCTCTCGTGGCGTGGATGCCCTGCTGTTTAACCCCGCACGGCGCAGCTTGGCCTTGCGCGCAGAGTGGGGTGCGGCATCGGATGATCTGGTGTGTATCGTGGTTGGGCGTGTCGCGCCAGAAAAGAATCTGGGGCTGGCGCTGGATGCGTTTGCGGCTATCCAGCAACAACATCCCAGCGCGCGCATGGTGTGTGTGGGTGATGGCCCCATGCGAGAAAGTTTGGCGCGCAAGTATCCGCAAGTGCGATTCGTCGGCGCCCGGTATGGCGAAGAGCTTGCGGCTTACTACGCCAGCGCAGATCTGTTCTTGTTTCCCAGTGTTACCGAAACCTTTGGCAATGTGGTGGCTGAGGCCTTGTCCAGCGGCACGGCGGTCGTCGCATTTCATCATGCTGCTGCTGCGAGCTTGTTGCGCGAGGGCATCAATGGCCAGTGCATCGCACTTGGTGATACCGCCGGATTTGTGGCGGCATCCTGTGCGCTGGCGCAGCACCTGGTCCAGGGAGAATCCTGGCGTGCTGCGTGCCATGCCAGTATTCGTCACCTGGCATGGGAAAACATCCACGCCGGCTATGAGCAACTGCTGGAAAAGGTCGTCCATTGCCACGGCCAACATTGGCCGGGAGAAGACGCTACCTCGAGAGGTTCTTCAGTGCTTGCGGATTAGTTGAGTTTGTTGCGTTCGATTAATGCGTACGCAGAGTGATTGTGTATCGATTCAAAATTTTCAGCTTCGACCACATAGGCGTCGATTCTGGGGTCGGCGTTGAGTGAGGCGGCGACATCGCGGACGAGGTCTTCAACAAATTTGGGGTTGTCGTAGGCGCGCTCGGTGACAAACTTTTCGTCCGGACGCTTGAGTAGCCCCCACAACTCGCAAGAGGCATTGTCCTCGGCGAAACGGACGATTTCTTCGATCCAGACAAAGCTGTTGGTGCGCACGGTCAGGGTGACATGCGAGCGCTGGTTGTGAGCGCCGTAGTCAGAGATCTTTTTCGAGCAGGGGCACAGGCTGGTGACGGGCACTACAACCTTGATCCATTGACGATATTCGCCACGATCCACCTCGCCGATGAACGACACATCGTAGTCGATCATGCTTTGCACGCCGGACACGGGGGCGGTTTTGTTGATGAAGTACGGAAAGCTCATCTCGACATGGCCGGATTCGGCCTCCAGTCGCTCGACCATCTGTCGCAGCATCTGCTCGAAGTTTTCGACCGAGATCTCACGCTCATGGCTGTTGAGAATCTCGACAAAACGCGACATGTGCGTGCCCTTGAAGTGGTGCGGCAGGTACACATACATGCTGAAGCTGGCGACGGTGTGCTGCACGCCCTCGGATTTGTCGGCCACCTTGATGGGGTGGCGGATGGCCTTGATGCCGACCTTGTCGATGGCGATCTGGCGGGTGTCGGCATAATTCTGCACATCGGCGATCGGTGCGTCGATGGGGCAAGGGGCGTCAGAGTGACAGGCTGTTTCGCAAGTGCTCATGAAATCAATCCAGTTTGAGATAGACGCCAGTTTAGCAGAGGTCAATACTTGAGTAAATAAGTCAACTTAGGCGGTGTCCCCGCGAATGGCACGCACGATGCCCGCAGTATCCAGGCCGCGGAGCGCCAGCAAGGTGGCCGAGTCGCCGTGCTCGACAAAGTGGTCGGGCAGGCCCATGTGCAGGATGGGGGTGGAGATATTCATGGCGGTAAGTGCCTCGGCCACCGCGCTGCCCGCGCCGCCGGCGATGGTGTTTTCTTCCAGTGTCACCAGGCGGACATGGCTTTGCGCCAGTGTGCGGATGAGATCGAGATCCAGCGGCTTGACAAAGCGCATGTCGGCCACGGTTGCATCAAGCACCTCTGCCGCTTGCAGCGCCGGTGCCAGCATGCTGCCAAAAGCGAGCAGTGCAACGCCTTGGCCTTGGCGGCGCACCACGCCTTTGCCGATGGGCAGGGGCTCGAGATCGGTGGGAACTGCGACTGCCGGGCCGACGCCACGCGGGTAGCGCACGGCCGTCGGGCCGTTATGCTGGTAACAGGTGGAAAGCAGGCGGCGACATTCGGCGGCATCCGAAGGGGCTGCGATCACCAGATTGGGCACGCAGCGCAAAAACGACAGATCGAATGCACCGGCGTGGGTGGGGCCATCGGCGCCGACCAGTCCGCTGCGGTCGATGGCCAGCAGCACCGGCAGGTTTTGCAGGGCAATGTCGTGGATAAGCTGATCGTAGGCACGCTGCAAAAAGGTGGAATAGATCGCTACAACCGGCTTGTTTCCTTCGCAGGCAAGTCCTGCGGCGAAAGTGAGCGCATGCTGCTCGGCAATGCCGACATCGAAAAAACGATCGGCAAAACGCTCTGCGAAGCTGACTATGCCCGAGCCTTCGGCCATCGCCGGGGTGATGGCCAATAGGCGTGGGTCGGCCTTGGCCTGATCGCAAAGCCACTGTCCAAACACCTCGGTATAGCTGGGCAGACCGACGGGGCTGGCGATGATGCCCTCATCGACCTTGAATTTACCGACACCGTGATAGCGGGTCGGCTCGGCCTCGGCGGGTTTGTAGCCTTTGCCCTTCTTGGTCATCACATGCAAAAGCTGTGGGCCCTCCATGCGTTTGAGGTTGGAGAGTGTGGCGACCAAAGTAGGCAGATCGTGGCCATCGATGGGGCCGAAATAATTGAAGCCGAACTCCTCAAACAAGGTGCTGGGCGTGACCATGCCTTTCATGTGCTCTTCGGCGCGCTTGACCAGTTCGTACAGCGGCGGGGAGATCGACAGCAGGCGTTCGGTCTGGTGGCGCATGGCGTTGTACACGCGACCGGACAGCAAGCGGGTGAGGTAGTTGTTGAGGGCGCCCACATTGGGCGAGATCGACATCTCGTTGTCGTTGAGTACGACGATCAGGTTGGCGTCGGATGCGCCGGCGTTGTTGAGGGCCTCGAAGGCCATGCCGGCGGTCATCGCGCCGTCGCCGATGATGGCCACCGCGCGGCGCTCGGAGCCCGCCAGACGGGCGGCCATGGCCATGCCCAGCGCGGCAGAGATCGAGGTGCTGGAGTGTCCGGCGATAAAGGCGTCGTAAGGGCTTTCTTCGCGCTTGGGGAAGCCCGACAGGCCATGGAGTTGGCGCAGGCTGGGCATCCGGCCACGCCGACCGGTGAGTATTTTGTGCGCGTAGGTTTGGTGACCAACATCCCAGACCAGGCGGTCATCCGGTGTGTCAAATACGCGGTGCAAGGCGACGGTCAGCTCAATGACGCCCAGATTTGAGGCGAAATGGCCGCCGGTGCGGGAGACGCTGTGGATGATTTCGGCGCGCAACTCGTCGGCCAGTGCCTTGAGTTCGTCCAGCGACAGCGACTTGAGATCAGCAGGGCTGGCAATGGTGTCCAGCAACGGGGTGGAGGGGGCATTCATGGGGTGCGCTCGCTTAATACGCTCGGGAAACGATGAAGCGCGCGATGTCCGCCAGACGGCTGCCGCCCTTGCCCAAGGGGGCGATGGCGTCCAGCGCGGTGTCGATCAGCTCGGTGGCGTAGCGGCGTGCCTCGGCCGTAGACATGAGGGTGAGATAGGTAGCCTTGCCTTGCGCGGCATCCTTGCCGGCCGTTTTGCCCAGCGTGGCGGTGTCGGCTTCGGCATCGAGCACATCGTCCATCACCTGAAGGCCAAGCCGATGTGGTGCGCGTAGCGCTCTAGCGCGCTGCGGGATTTATCCGGCAGCGGCCCGGCGGCAAGCCCGCCCAGCAACACTGCGGCGCGAATCAGGGCGCCGGTTTTGTGGATGTGCATAAACTCCAGTTTGGTCAGCTCCAGCGATTGGCCGGTGCTGGCCAAATCCACCGCCTGTCCGCCGGCCATGCCGCGCGAGCCACTGGCGCGCGCCAGCGTGTGCAGCATCTCGACCTGAACGGCCGAATCGGTCAGGCCCGGGCGTGCCAGTATCTCGAAGGCCAGCGATTGCAGCGCATCGCCAACCAGGAGCGCGGTGGCTTCGTCGTATTCGACATGACAGGTCGGCTTGCCCCGGCGCAGGTCGTCGTTGTCCATGGCAGGCAGGTCGTCGTGCGTCAGGGAGAAAACATGAATGAGCTCGATCGCCGCCGCCGCCGCATCCACGACTGCCGTCGCGGCGCCGCCCAGCGCTTCGGCGGCCGCATATACCAGCATGGGACGCACGCGTTTGCCGCCGCCCAGACTGACATAGCGCATCGCTGCGTGCAGGCGCTCCGGAGCGAGCTCGGTCCGAGGCAGCAAGGCGGCGAGCACCGCCTCGGTACGCTCTTGCGAGGATCGCGACCAGATGGCGAAGGAGGTGGCGGTGTTATCAGTCATCGGCGGGGGCATCCAGTTCCAGCGGTTTCAGAATGCCCTGTTCGGCTTCCAGTACCAGCAGGCGTTGTTCGGCGTCGTCGAGGAATTGCTGGCACCAGCGTTGCAGCTCGATACCGCGCGCATAGGCGGCCAGCGACTGCTCCAGGCTCATCTGCCCGGCATCCATTTCTTGGGTCAGTGCCTCCAGTTCGCGGAGGGCCGATTCGAAATCCTTGGGTGTTTTTTTATTCATGGTGCGATTCTACCTCAGCACTTTTTCTTCGCCCGTGGATGCGCGGCGTCGTACACATGGGCGAGGTGCTGAAAATCGAGATGGGTATAAATCTGCGTGGTGGACAGGCTGGCGTGGCCCAGCATCTCCTGCACGGCGCGCAGGTCGCCCGAGGATTGCAGCACATGGCTGGCAAAAGAGTGGCGCAGGGCGTGTGGATGCACCGGTTGCACCAGCCCCTGGCGCAGCGCCAGCCGTTTCAGTCGCAGCGCCAAAGTGCTGGCGGCGATGCGCGCGCCTCTGCTGCCGACGAACAGGGCGAGGGGGTCGCGCGCCACCTGATCGCGTACGGCCAGCCAGGCATTCAGCGCTGTCAGCGCCTTGCGGCCTACGGGGACGATGCGCTCTTTGTTGCCTTTTCCGGTCACCCGTACCTCGCCCGTGTGGCGATCGATGGCATCGATGTTCAGGCCGATCAGCTCGGCACGGCGCAGGCCGGAGGAGTAAGCGAGTTCGAACAATGCATGGTCTTGCAGGACTAGCGGGGCGCCATCGGTTTCGGCGCGCAGCAATTGTTCAAGGTCGTCAGGGCTGAGTGTGTGTGGCAGTTTTTTTTCGCCGCGCGGCGGGCGGATGCCGGTACACGGATTGGCGTGAATCTGGCCCTGCCGGCCGAGATGCCGAAACAACCCGCGCCAGACACTCAAGGCATGTGCCAGCGAACGCGGCGCCAGCCCCCGGCTGTGCAGGATGGCCAGGGCGCGACGAATGTCGGTCGGGCGGATGGTGGCGGCTTCGCCATCGTCCAGGGTGTCGGTCAGATGCCGCAAATCCTGTGCATACGCGGCAATCGACAATGGGCTGTACTGACGGGCGGCCAGATCGGAGAGCCAGGCGTCGATGGCGACAGACAGAATCACCGTGGGGTTACAAGTAGCGATAGAGCGCAGCGCCAATCTGGGCGGCGATGCGGCTCAGATACAGGGTGCCCATCTCCGGATAGAAGCGGCGCGCGTCTTCAGAGGCCAGCACCAACATGCCGCACAGGTCGCCCTCTCGTAGCGGCAGCACGGCGAAAGAACGCAGGTGCTCGCCCGGTTCGTCAAACCAGGCACGTATATCAGCGGGGATTCCGGCGCTGCAACGCGGTTTGTGCAAGGTATCGGCCAGCTCGTGTACCGACAGGCTGGCAGATAAAAACTCGGGCAGGTCCGGTGTCAGCGTCGTCCCCCACAGACGCATGGCGCTGTGCGGGATGTTGTAGCGATCGGAAAGTTCCTGATACAGCGCCTGCAATACGGCATCGATCGAACGGGCGCGTTGCAGGGCCAGGCTCGTCGCGTGAATCTTGTCGGAGATGGCTTCGTTTTCTTCGGCGTATTGAATCAACTCATGCAGACGGGATTCCAGCTTGGCGGCTTTTTCGCGTATCACCTGCGTCTGCCGTTCGGCCAGACTGACGATTTGGCCGCCGTGCACACCGGGCAGGCTGAGATGAATCAGCAGCTCGTTTTGATGCATGAAGAAATCGGGGTGCTCGCGCAGATAGTGCGCAGCTTGTTCCTGGGTGATATTCATAGGGTTACCTCGCCTTGAAAAACAGTGACGGCCGGGCCGGTGAGCCACACGGGCTGTGTGCCTCCAGACCATTGAATGGACAGATCGCCGCCACGGGTGTGAACGACTACGCGATCATCCAGCAGCCCGCGGGTGATGCCGGCCACCACCGCCGCACAGGCGCCAGTGCCGCATGCCAGGGTTTCGCCGGCACCGCGTTCGAATACCCGCAGTCGCACCTCGCGGCGATGCAACACCTGCATGAAACCGACATTGACCCGCTCTGGAAAGGCCGGATGCACCTCGATGCGGCTGCCCAGTTCTTGCACCGGGGCCGCGTCTAGATTGCAGACCACGCGCACCGCATGGGGGTTGCCCATCGACAGCGCCGAGATTTCAACCGGTTCGCCGGCGACATCGAGTACATAAGTCAGCGCAGGCTGTGGCGCCAGAAAGGGGATGTCGGCGGGCGCAAAGCGCGGCGGGCCCATGTTGACCGTAACCGTGTCGTCGTCTTCCAGGCGCGGGACGATGATGCCCGAGGCCGTTTCGACGCGGATTTCGCGCTTGTCGGACAGCCCTTGTTCATGCACAAAACGGGCAAAACAGCGCGCGCCGTTGCCGCACTGGCTAACCTCGCCGCCGTCGGCGTTGAATATGCGGTAGCGAAAATCTACGCCCGGTGTGTCGGTGGATTCGACCAGAAGCAACTGGTCAAAACCAATACCGAAATGGCGGTCGCCCCATTGCCGCACCTGCTCGGGCGACAGGGAAACCGACTGGCGCACGGCGTCGATGACCATAAAGTCATTGCCAAGGCCATGCATCTTGGTAAAACGCAAGGTGTTGGTGTACGGCGTGTTCATGGGGCTATTTTCGGTCATTTTTTGATCAATAGCTTCAATGCTTGGCGGATCGCGTCCTCAAGGTTGATTTCTTGCGGCAGCGATTTCAGCGCCGGCAGCGCCTCTTTGTCGGAATAGCCCAGTGCCATCAGGGCTGCAAGGGCCTCGTGCTGGATGCTGGCGGGCGTATGCGCGCCAGCGGCGTTGGGCAATGCGTCGGCGAGTTTGCCTTTGAGTTCCAGCAGCAACCGTTCGGCGGTTTTTTTGCCGATGCCGGGGATGCGGGTGAGGCGTCCCACCTCCTGCAATGCGACGCTTTGCGCCAGCTCATCGACGCTCATGCCAGACAACAAAGCCAGCGCCATCTTGGGGCCCACGCCGGTGATGCGGGTCAGCAGACGGAAGGCCTCGCGCTCTTTGGCGGATAGAAAGCCATACAACAGTTGCGCGTCCTCGCGCACCACAAACTGCGTGTACAGACCGACCTGCTCGCCGACAGCGGGCAGGTTGTAAAACGAGCTCATCGGTACATCCAGCTCGTAGCCCACGCCGTGGCAATCGACCACGATCTGCGGCGGGCTCTTTTCCAATAGGGTTCCGGTAATGCGACCGATCATGTTGTGCCTTACAAAATGCGTCCTGATTTGCGCCGGCGGCCGGCGGTGACAATGGCGCCCAGGCCCTGGCCGCCGTGGGCGTGGCAGATGGCGCAGGCCAGTGCGTCGGCGGCGTCGGCTGAGGGGTCTCCGGTCAGACTGAGCAGGCGTTTGACCATGTGTTGCACCTGGGTTTTATCGGCATGGCCGTTGCCGACCACGGCTTGTTTGACCTGTAACGCGGTGTATTCAAACACCGGCAGCCCCATGTGGGTGAGTGCCGCGATGATGGCGCCGCGCGCCTGTCCCAGCAGCAGGGTAGATTGCGGATTGACATTGACGAACACCTTTTCGACGGCGGCAGCGTCAGGGTGAAACTGCTCCACCATCTCGCGCACGCCGTTGAACAGGATGGCCAGTCGTCCCGGCAGTTCGCCGGTAGCAGTGCGCACCACGCCGCTGGTTTGGTATTCCAGCCGTTGTCCGGTTTGGGTAATCAAGCCATAGCCGGTGATGCGCAGGCCGGGGTCGAGGCCGAGGATTCTCACCCTTACTCAGGCAGGATGGCTGCGGTATAGACCTCTTGCACATCGTCGAGGTCGTCGATCATGTCGAGCATCTTCTGGAACTTGCCGGCATCGTCGCCACCGACCTCGGTTTCGTTCAGCGCCTTCATGGTGATCTCGGCGATCGCCACCTTAAAACCTGCGGCTGCCAGCGCCTCTTTGACGGTGGACAGGTCGCCGGTGGGGGCGGTCAACACCTCGATCGAGCCGTCGTCGTGGGTCTCTATGTCCTCGGCTCCGGCCTCTAGCGCCACCTCCATCACCCGGTCTTCGTCAGCGCCCGGCTCCAGAATGATCTGGCCGCAATGCTTGAACTGAAAGGCGACGCAGCCGTCGGTGCCCAGGTTTCCGCCGCATTTTGAAAAGGCATGGCGCACATCGGCCACGGTGCGGGTTTTGTTGTCGGTCAGGCAATCGACGATCACCGGCGCGCCGCCGGGACCGTAGCCCTCGTAACGCACCTCTTCGTAGCTCACACCCTCCAACTCGCCTGTGCCTTTTTTGATCGCGCGGTCGATGTTGTCGTTGGGCATGTTCTCGGCCTTGGCCTTGTCCACCGCCATGCGCAGGCGCGGGTTGAAGCTGATGTCGCCGCCGCCCATCTTGGCGGCAACGGTGATTTCTTTGGAGATGCGCGAAAAGATCTTGCCGCGCTTGGCATCCTGCCGGCCCTTACGGTGCTGGATGTTTGCCCATTTACTATGTCCTGCCATCTTGACTTGCCTGTGCGTAATCAAACGAAGCGCGATTTTACTCTGCCCCTTGGTTTTTGCTGGTGCTACCCTGGTCGCTATCTTTGTGGATGAGGCGTTTGTATGAGTCATTTCGATAGCAAGGCCCGGCAGTGGGACGAAAACCCGGTTTTTCAGGAGCGTGGCCGCAAGATGGCCGCAGCCATTGCCGCCGCTGTTCCGCTGGCCAGCGACTGGCGCGCGCTCGATTACGGCAGCGGTACCGGGTTGCTGTCTTTTCCGCTGCAACCATCGTTGGCACACATCACGCTGGCGGATAGCTCGGCCGGGATGCTGGAGGTGTTGCACGAAAAAATTGCGGCGCAAAAGGTCGGCAACATGACGGCACTGAAGCTGGATCTGTTGACCGACCCCTTGCCGGCGCAACGCTTTGACCTGATTTATAGCGCCATGGCCCTGCACCACATCCCAGATACCGACGCCATCCTGCGCATCTTTGGCGCGTTGCTTAATCCGGGAGGGTGGCTGTGTCTCATTGATCTTGACCAGGAAGATGGTTCATTCCACGGCATCGAGTTCGAGGTGCATCACGGTTTCGATCGTGCGCAACTGGCGAGGCAGGCGCACGCTGCGGGCTTGGGTGAGGCCGTATTTAGTACCGTGTTCAGCATCCGCAAGGAAAAAGCGGCCGGCCCGCGTGATTACCCGGTATTTTTGATGGCGGCGCAGAAGCGCTGATGTTGCGGTTTTTAGCGTTTTGTCCACGGCAGGCCGACGATGCCGGCCAGGCTACGCAGTAGTCCATAAGCCAGGCGTGAGGCCAATCGCCGTGGCCAGCCGATGCGGCGCCAGCGCATGCGGTGAATGGCATGGCTGCCGCGCGCCATGGTGGCGCACAGGCTGTCGTGCAGTTCGCGTACAAAGGTCTCGTCCCAGACAGCAATATTGGCCTCGCGCGAAAGCCACAGACTGAAGGGGTCGATGTTGGATGAGCCGATAGTTGCCCAACGACCATCCACGACAGCAACCTTGGCGTGCATGAAACTGGCGTGATATTCACGGATTTCGATGCCGTGATCGAGAAATTCACGGTACAACGCATGTGTAGCCAGATGCACGATGCGGTATTCCGGTCGGCCTTCCATCAGCAGCACGACCCGCACACCGCGTTCGGCGGCGTGTATCAGCGCTTGGCGCAATGCGTGGCCGGGCAGGAAATAGGCGTTAGCGATGATGATCTCGCGGCGGGCTGTGCGAATGGCAGCCAGATAGGCATCCTCGATGTCGCGTCGGTGTTGCAGGTTGTCGCGCAGCAGGTATTGCGCCAATTGTTCCCCTTTGGGGGCCATGTTCAAGGGCAGACTGGGGGTGTAGGGCGGACGCTGGCGTAATTCATTCCATCGTAGCAGTCTCCATAACCGCAGCGCTGCCGGGTAGATGTCGGCCAGGAGCGGGCCTTCGATGCGCACGGCGTAGTCATAGCGATGATCGGGGTGTCCCGGTGCGTTGCTGTCGTCGATGATATTGATGCCGCCGATGAAGGCGACCTGCGCGTCGATGACCACCTGTTTGCGATGCATGCGCCGCAATCGTGGGCGGCGCCAGGGGGTGTTCCAGCGCACCGGGCGAAACAGAATAAGATGCACACCCGCTGTGCGCCAACGGGTGCGAATGCCGGTATCGAAATGCCGCGCACCAAAGCCATCCAGCACCACATGCACGCGCACGCCGCGCAATGCGGCGCGTTCCAGTGCAGCCGCCATGGCCAGACCGGTGCGGTCGGCGGCATAGAGATAGCTTTCGAGGAAGATTTCCTGCTGCGCCGTTTCGATGGCATCCAGGAGGGCGGGAAAGTATTCGGCGCCGTTTTGCAGCAGGGTGATGTGGTTTCCGGCGCGGAGCATTGACGAGGCCCTTATTGGGTGAGCGCCAGTTTTGCCGTGAGCGCTGCGTGATCCGATAGCCGCCGCCATTGTGGGCCGTGCAGGACTTCGGCGTGCTCGATACCAAAACCACGCACATAGATGCGATCCAGCGTGAACAGGGGGAGGGCTGCAGGGAAGCTGCGGGCGATGCGACCATGGTGCGTATCAAACACCTCGATCAGGCCCAGCTCTTGCGACAGGCGCGCGCAGGCGCGGCCGCGCCAGTCGTTGAAATCGCCGGCGATGATGAGCGGTGCGTCGTCTGGAACGACATGGCGGATGCGCGTGATGATTTGCTGCAACTGGCGTTGGCGGCTGCCTTCGGTCAGCGCCAGATGCAGGCAGATGGCGTGCAGGGGATGGGTTTTGTCGGGTATGGCGATCTCGCAGTGCAGCAGGCCGCGTTGTTCGAGCGTGTGGGCAGAGATGTCGATGTTTTCCCAGCGGGCGATGGGGAAGCGCGAGAGGATGGCGTTGCCGTGATGGCCGTGTTCGTACACGGCGTTGCGGCCATAGGCGAAGTCTTGCCACATGCGTGAGGCAAAAAACTCGGGCATCGGTTTTTGCGGCCAGTTGTCGAAGCGGGCTGGGTGGTGCGCATGGTGGCCTTGCACCTCTTGTAAAAACACGATGTCCGGCTCCAGTGCGTGCAGGCGGTCACGCATCTCGTGAACCACGACGCGGCTGCCGAAAAAAGAGAGGCCCTTGTGTAGGTTGTACGAAGCGATGCTAAGCCGCACGGTGGGCTCCCAATCGCCGGATCGCTTCGGCATTGGACGGCGAAAAACAGGCGGCGGCCGCGTCTTGCCAGGACAGCCAGCGCTGTGCCGTGTGTTCACCCGGCGCCAGTTGCGCCATGACCGGTGCGGTCAGCTCCAGACCAAACACATGCTCGCGGTTATGCGTGGTGCCAGGCGCGTAGCGATGGCGGTAACAGTCGTAGATTTCATAATCGGTGTGATAGCCCCAGTCCGCCAGCCCGTTTGCCGTCAGCCCCGTTTCTTCGAACAACTCACGGATGGCGGTGTCTCGCAGGGTTTCGCCCGCTTCTTGGCTGCCAGTGACCGATTGCCACCAGCCGGGGTGGTCGGCGCGCTCCAGCATCAGCACCTGGCGGTCGGTTGTGTAGATGATCACCAGGACGGATACCGGAGTTTTGAAGGGTTTGGTCGTCAGTCTCATAGATTCTGCTATGTTCGGCACGCCCCGCATCCCCATTCGCTTTGTCGCTCATCCTCGCCATAGCTACGGCTATGGCTGCGGTTCGCTTCGCGCGACTGGGGCGCGGATGCGCGCCTCGGCATCCACGCGAATCCATGAGACTGACTGTTAGGGCTGTGCAAGCGGTTGCGGGTTGCGCAGGCGGATGTGCAGTTCGCGCAACTGCTTTTCGTCAACCACATTGGGCGCGCCGGTCATCAGGCAGTTGGCGCGCTGGGTTTTGGGGAAGGCGATGACATCGCGGATCGACTCGGCACCGACCATCAGTGTCACCAGACGATCGAGGCCAAAGGCCAGACCGCCATGCGGGGGTGCGCCAAATTGCAGCGCGTCGAGCAAAAAGCCAAACTTTTCGCGACGCTCGGTCTCGCTGATGTTGAGCGCGGCAAACACCTTTTCCTGCACGGCTTCGCGATGGATACGGATCGAGCCGCCGCCGACCTCCCAGCCGTTCAATACCATGTCGTAGGCCTTGGAAAGTGCAGCGCCGGGGTTGCTTTCAAGCAGTTCTTCGTGGCCGTCCTTGGGGGCGGTAAAGGGGTGATGCAGGGCGTCCCAGCGGTTTTCGTCTTCGTTGAACTCGAACATGGGGAAATCGACCACCCACAGCGGCGCCCAGGCGCGGCCATCGACGAAGCCCTTTTCATGGCCGATCTTGGCGCGCAGTGCGCCCAGCGCATCGTTGACTACCTTGGCCTTGTCGGCGCCAAAGAAGATCAGATCGCCATTCTGTGCGCCGGTACGCTGCATGACGGCGGCCAGTGCAGATTCGGACAGGTTTTTGACGATGGGCGATTGCAGGCCGGTTTCATTGAGCTGGGTGACATCGTTGACCTTGATGTATGCAAGACCCTTGGCGCCATAAATTTTGACGAATTCGGTATAGGCGTCGATCTCGCCACGCGACAGCGATGCGCCGCCGGGGATGCGCATGGCAGCCACCCGGCCTTTGGCATCGTTGGCGGGGCCTGAGAACACCTTGAATGCGACGGCTTGCATCGCGTCGGTGACCTCGGTGATTTCCAGCGTCACGCGCATGTCGGGCTTGTCCGAACCGTAGCGATCCATGGCCTCGGCGTAGGGCATGCGCGGGAAGGGGTTGGGCAGGTCGACAGCCATCGCGGCCTTGAAGGTGGCGCGGATCATGCCTTCGACCAAGGTCATGACATCGTTTTCTTCGACGAAAGACATCTCCAGATCGACCTGGGTGAACTCGGGCTGACGATCGGCGCGCAGGTCTTCGTCGCGGAAGCACTTGGTGATCTGGAAATAGCGTTCGAAGCCCGACACCATCAGCAATTGCTTGAACAGTTGCGGCGACTGCGGCAGGGCGTAGAACGAGCCGTCATGCACCCGCGACGGCACCAGATAGTCGCGCGCGCCTTCCGGTGTGCTGCGCGTCAGCATCGGGGTTTCGATCTCCAGGAAGCCGTTGCTGTCGAGGTGATCGCGCATCAGCTTGGCCACGCGGTAGCGCAACATCATGTTTTTTTGCATCGGCTCGCGGCGCAGGTCCAGGTAGCGATATTGCAGACGGATGTTTTCGTTGATGTTGTCTTCGTCGAGCTGGAAGGGCGGGGTGGCACTGGCGTTGAGCACCTCGATGGCGCGCGTCAGCACCTCGATCTGACCGGTGCCGATGTGGGCGTTTTCGGTGCCCGCCGGACGCGCTCGTACCAGGCCGTGTATCTTCAACACAAACTCGCCGCGGACCTCTTCGGCGATGGCAAAGGCCTCGGCGGTATCGGGATCGACCACGACCTGCACCGTGCCTTCACGGTCGCGCAGATCGATGAAGATCACCCCGCCGTGATCGCGCCGCCGATTTGCCCAGCCGCACAACACAACTTCCTGACCGATATGCTCGGCGCGCACCGCGCCGCAGTAATGAGAACGCATGGATTTTCCTTAATTTGGGTCCGCAGGCTGGGGGGGGGCCACGACGCCCATGGAGATGATGTATTTGAGTGCGGCATCGACCGAGACATCGACCTCAAGGGTCTCATCGCGGCGCACATAGAAATAAAAACCGTTGACCGGGCTGGGCGTGGTGGGGATGAACACGCCGACATAATCGGTGCCCAGTTGCGGCATCAGTTCGCCCGGTACATTGGTCTGGAATGCCAGCGACCAGGCTTGCGGATGCGGATAACGCACCAGCAGAACCTTCTTGAAGGCGTTGCCTTCGGAAGACAGCAAGGTATCGGATACCTGCTTGACGCTGCTGTAAATCGAATTCACTACCGGGATGCGGTTGAGCACGATATGCCATAGGCTCAGCAACTTTTGCCCTAGCAGGTTGGTCGTCAAAAGCCCGGTGACCAAAATGATCAGCAGCGTCAGCACCACCCCGCCGCCACGGATGGGCATACCCAGCCAGGCTTCGGGACGCCAGTGCGCGGGCAGCAGCAGGAGCGATGTGTCCATGGCACCGATCAGGGCGTTGAGCACCCAAACGGTAATGCCCAGGGGCACCCAGATCAAAAGGCCGGTGATGAAATAGCGTTTCATTTGTTAAGTCGCCGCGCAACCGGAGCAACCGCCCGCACCACAGGCGGGGGCTTCGGATTTGGCCGGCTGGCCATTCTTGAAATCGGTGGTATACCAGCCGCTGCCCTTCAGGGCAAAACCGGCGGCGGTCAGTTGCTTGGCATAGCTGGATTGCCCGCACTGCGGGCAGGTGGTCAGCGGTGCATCGCTGACCTTTTGTAACTCGTCATGCGCATAGCCACAGGCGCTGCATTGGTAGGCATAGATGGGCATTTCACAACTCCCGAAAAGTAAGGCGCGGATTATAAGGGGGAAGGCCCTGTCCTTACATGACAAAGAAGGCGCGCCCGTCTGGCAGGCGATAGCGCGAAAAGTTGCGATGATCCACGGTCATGATCCCGGTGTCTCAAGCCAGACAATACAGCGAGGCATCGGCGAGATCCATCTCGCATTTGCCGGGCTCGGTGTATTGCTGCATCCACGGCATCCAGCAGATACGCGGCCTCAACGATGCACGGCCAGGTTGTCACCAGACGAATGCCGGAGGCAGCCTCTGCTTTGAGTATCAGGGCCTCGTAATGTGCGCGGTGGATATCAGTGGGTGAAAACAAGGCCACCATGGGCCCGGCGTCGATCAGGCAGTTACGCATCAGGCGTTGGTGTCCGATGCCGTGCCTTGAAGCCGTGTTTTAAACCGGCTTCCGGTGTTCTCGGATAGCGCAGTAGACGGCTCGCTGGCAGCGTAATCCGGGTTTTGGCGTACTTGCTGTAGAAGTTGGTAGGGGTTGGTTTCAATACACGCTCTAGCGCGTCCTTGATGACATCGGATTTGGTGACGCCGCGCCGCCGTGCCTCGGCTTCCAGGCGGGTTTCGAGCCAGGGGTCGAGTCGTACGGAAATCGCCATGGCGGGCTCCGGTTGAAATACGGTAATACCGTTTTGTTTTGAGGAGCCGCGTCAATGCGATGGGCGTTATACCGACAGCCAGCGATGCGCCTCGGCCAGTCGTTCGCTCATGCTGGGGGCGTGGTTTAGCGTAAAGCGCACGCGCATGACCGACCAGCGGCGCCGGTCGCGACCCACCAGGTCTTGAAACAGCAGTCGATGACCGCCGTCGGCCTCTGCGCAAAGGATGCCAATGTCGTTGAGGGTGATCTCGTCGGGTTCAAGGCGCAGATGTTTTGCAGGGTCTTGCATAACCGCATTGAATGCGTCCAGCGCCGATTCGGGGGCCAGTTTTTGGGCTTGCGCCTGCATGTCGGTCAGCAAGGCATCGTGCTGGGCCTGTAGCGCCTCGCGTTCGGGCTGCGGCACGCGGCGCAGCATGTCGCGCAGGCGGTCGCGTTCCATGCGTAGTTGAATCAACTCGTCGCGAGAGGCGTGCCAGCGATCCGCTACGCTCAAAACCAGACTGGCTATGAAGCCGTGAGTCAGGTTGTCCATCAGGCCTTGCTCGGAATTGGCGGGCAGGCTGAAGGTGTGGTCCTGAAAGGACAGGGTTTCCTGGGCAACATCACGGTGTATCTGGTCAGAATTGGCGCCGCTCAACGCAATGCCAAAGCGTTGTTTGCGCCAACGGCGCACGCCCAGCAGCGCGTAGGCCTGCGTACCCTCCTCGCAGTGACGGATCGCGCATTCCCGGGTGGCCTCGGACAGCATTACGGTGTGTTCTAAAGCGTCGAGATCCGCAAACAGGTGCCGTACCAGCGGATCGGTCCCGTAGGACTTTTCACTGATCTCGATGACGCCCGGCACCTGTGAGGCCAGATTGCGGGCATAGTCCAGCGCTGTTTCGAAGGCTGGCAAAAACAGGCGGGGATAGCCGTGCACCGCCAGCAATCCTGGTGCGTGGCGTTGCAACAGCTCATCCAGTTTTGCGGTGTGCTGCGCCGATCCTCTCGTGCGCAGGAGATTCCACCAAGCCGTCATCGCGTGTTTTGTGGTTGGCTTCTAGAACGGGATATCGCCATTGTCGTCCAGGTCTGCGGCACCAAAGCTCTCTGCTGGCTGTGCCGGTTTTCGGGGTGCGGCGGGTGTTTGCGAGAATCCGCCATCGTCGCGGGGCTCTTGCGAGTAACTGGCATCTCCGCCACCGCTACGGCCTCCCAGCATTTGCATGCGGTCGCCGCGAATCTCGGTGCTGTAGCGATCCTGGCCGCTTTGGTCTTGCCACTTGCGGGTGCGGATGCTGCCCTCGACATAGATCGGGCTGCCTTTTTTGAGATATTGCCCGCACACCTCGGCCTGGCGGCCGAAGAAGCTGATGCGGTGCCACTCGGTCGCTTCCTGCATGTCACCGTTCTTGTCCTTGTATTTGTCCGTCGTGGCCAGTCGCAGATTGGCAACGGCCTCGCCACTGGGCAGGTAGCGCACCTCGGGATCCGCGCCGAGGTTGCCGATGAGGATGACTTTATTTACCGATGCCATGAGTATCTCCGCAGGTGTTGAAGTGGGGGGATTCTATCCGTCCCGCAACAGATCGAGAATTGCCATTCCATAATGCGACATCTTTGTGGCACCCATACCGGGGACATCGGCCAGGGCATTGAGGTCTGCGGGATGGGCTTCGGCGATGGCGGCCAGGGTAGCGTCGTGAAAGATGACATAGGCCGGCACGCCGTGGGTCTTGGCGGTTTCGGCGCGCCAGGCGCGCAGGCGTTCGAAGATGGGCCGCGCGGCGGGAGCGAGACTGTTGTTGGGGCGCGGAGTACGGGTTCGGGCAGGGGACATTTTTCCGGGACGGCGCAGGGTGAGGCTCAGTTCGCCTTTAAGCAGTGACCGTGCGCTGGGAGATAGCCGCAGGGCGCCATATTGGGCGACATCGACTTCCAGATAGCCCAGGGCCAGCAATTGCCGGAAGATGCCGCGCCATTCCTTTTCGTCAAGTTCGGTGCCGATGCCGTAGGTGGATAGGCGCTGGTGCTGCCACTGGCGGATGCGCTCGTTGTCTTGCCCCAGCAGCACGGCGATGACATGTCCTGCGCCAAAGCGTTGGCCGGTGCGCCAGACGCAGGAGAGTGCCTTTTGCGCGGCTACTGTGCCATCCCAGGTTTCGGGCGGATTCAGACAGACATCGCAGTTGCCGCAGGGGCCGCTGTCCTCGCCAAAATAGGCGAGCAGCCGTTGCCGGCGGCAGGAGGCCGTTTCGCACAGGGCCAACAGATCGTCGAGACGCGCATGGGCGCGGCGCTTGTGTTCGATCTCGGCCTCGCCTTCCTCGATCATGCGGCGCTGCTGTACCGCGTCGTTGAGGCCGTAGGCCATCCAGGCGTCTGCCGGCTCTCCATCGCGGCCGGCGCGGCCGGTTTCCTGGTAATAGCCTTCGATGCTTTTGGGCAGATCGAGGTGGGCAACAAAGCGCACATCGGGTTTATCGATGCCCATGCCAAAGGCTATGGTGGCGGTGATCACCAGTCCATCCTCGCGCAGAAAACGGTCTTGATGCCGGCGTCGTGTGGCGGCGTCCATGCCGGCGTGATAGGGCAATGCCTGGACACCGTGGGCATTGAGCCAGTCAGCGGTTTCTTCAACCTTTTTGCGCGACTGGCAATAGACGATGCCGGCATCAAAGCCATGCCCGTCGCGGATGAAATCGAGCAGTTGCTGGCGGCCGTTTTGTTTATCGACGATGCGGTAGCGGATGTTGGGGCGATCGAAGCTGGACACAAACTGGTGCGCGTCGCCAAGGCAAAGCTTGTCCACGATCTCGGCGCGGGTGTGGGCGTCGGCGGTCGCGGTCAGCGCGATGCGCGGCACGCCGGGAAAGCGCGCTGCCAGTACCGAAAGCTGGATGTATTCCGGACGAAAATCGTGCCCCCATTGCGACACGCAATGCGCCTCGTCGATGGCGAACAGGGCGATGGCATTGCGTTGCGCCAGGCTATCGAGCAGAGCCAGAAAGCGCGCAGTGAGCAGCCGTTCTGGCGCGACATAGACCAGATCGAAGGCTCCGGCCAATAGCTGCTTTTCGGTGGCAGCGGCCGCGCGGGCATCGAGCGAAGAATTGATGCAAGCAGCGCGTATGCCCAGTTCGGTAAGTGCGGCGACCTGGTCGTGCATCAGCGCGATGAGTGGCGATACCACCACGCCCACGCCGGGTCGCAACAGGGCCGGAATCTGGTAGCACAGCGATTTACCGCCGCCCGTGGGCATGAGCACCAGAGCATCGCCGCCGCCGCTGACCTGGTCGACGATGGCGTGCTGTTCGCCGCGAAAGGCCGGGTAACCAAACACCTGCCGCAGGGTGTCCAGCGCGGCATGGCTATCCGCCGGAAGGGTCACGATTTTGCATCGAGCAGGTGGCGCACCCCGGCTTCGTCCCAGCCAAGCTGGCTGACCTTGAGCAATACCGAGCCTTCCTCGGCAAGCACGGTGACCGCATCTACGCCCGAAAACACGGTGAGCTGGGTGGCCAGGTGTTTGGCCTTTGCCGCGTCAATGGCGCCGATGTGGAACATCTGCGTTTTAACCCGCGGCGGTGGGGTCATGCGGGCGGCAAGCGCCAGCCACAACAGCATCAGTGCGGCAGCAAACATAAAGGCCGCCGAGGCCCCAAAACGGCTGGAAAGCCAGCCGCCCATCGCGCCGCCAAAAAACAACCCCAGCGCCTGCGCAGTGTTGTACACACCCATGGCCGTGCCCTTGGCGTCGGGCGGGGCAATCTTGGAAACCAGCGAGGGCAGACTGGCCTCCAGCAGGTTGAACGCGATGAAATACAGCAGCAGCGCGGCGACGATGCCCCAAAAGTGCGCCAGACTGATCGACATCAACAGCTGCGCGCCCAGCATCAGGGCAATGGCGCCCACAAAGACGGGTTTCATCTGCCCGCGTTTTTCGGCCACGATGATGCCCGGCACCATCAGCACGAAGGACACCAACACCACCGGCAGATACACCTGCCAATGCTGATCGCCCGGCAGATCGCCGCTTTGGGTCAGCGCAAATGGAATGACCACGAACATCGACATCTGCGCCGCATGCAGCGCAAATATGCCCCAATTGAGGCGCAGCAGTTCGCGGTTTTTAAGCACGCCGGCAAGTCGGTCGCTACGGGTTTCGGCATCCGAGTGAAATGCGGTGTGGCCGGGGTTGGGCGTCACAAAGCGCACCACCAGAATCGCCAAAAGCGCCAGCACGCCGGTCATGGCGAATATGCCGGGGACACCGATCCAGCGATAAAACAAGGGGCCTGTTGCCAGCGAAAAGGCAAACACCAGACCGATACTGCTACCGATCAGGGCCATCGCCTGGGTGCGCTTCTCCTCGCGTGTCAGGTCGGCCAAAAGCGCGGTGACGGCGGCCGAAACCGCGCCAGCGCCTTGCAATGCCCGGCCAATCAGAATGCCGTAGATGTCCGTCGCCAGTGCCGCCTGAAAGCTGCCCAGAGCGAAGATTGCCAGCCCCAGGGCAATAACCGGCTTGCGGCCAAAGCGGTCAGAGGCCATGCCAAACGGGATCATCAACAGGGCTTGCGTCAGACCATAAGCGCCCAAGGTCAGTCCGATCAGGGCGTGGTCGCTGGTCAGCGTTTCGGCATAAAGCGCAAACACGGGAAGAATCAAAAACATGCCCAGCATGCGCAGGGCAAAAATTGCCGCCAGCGAGGTGGCAGCACGGCGTTCTGTGGGAAGCATGGGGAGATTCAAAGGGTTTTGGTTCTGTCGCAAGATGTGCGTATATTAGCCCGCTTTTTACGGGCCCATCTTTTGGTCTGTTTCTTAACCAACCCGCAATCCACATGATCCGCATCCGTGGCGCTCGCACACACAACCTCAAAAACATCAATCTCGATCTGCCGCAGCACAAGTTGATCGTGATTACCGGGCTATCCGGCTCGGGCAAGTCGTCGCTGGCATTTGACACGCTGTATGCCGAGGGGCAACGCCGCTATGTCGAATCGCTGTCGGCCTATGCGCGGCAGTTTTTGCAGTTGATGGAAAAACCGGATGTCGATCTGATCGAAGGCCTGTCGCCGGCGATCTCGATCGAGCAGAAGGCCACCAGCCACAACCCGCGCTCGACGGTAGGCACGGTGACCGAGATTCACGATTACCTGCGGCTTTTGTTCGCCCGCGCCGGTACGCCGCGCTGTCCGGAGCATGGCATCGAGCTGGCGGCGCAAACGGTGTCGCAGATGGTCGATCAGGTGCTGACGCTGCCCGAAGAAACCCGGCTGATGATTCTGGCGCCGTTGGTGGTGGGGCGCAAAGGCGAGCAGCTCAACCTGATCGACGAACTACGCGCGCAGGGCTTTGTGCGACTACGGGTGGATGGCGATGTGTTTGAAATCGACGCCATTCCGCCGCTCGATAAAAACAAGAAGCACACCCTGGAGGCGGTGGTCGATCGCTTGAAAGTGCGCCCGGATGCGCAGCAGCGGCTGGCCGAATCGTTTGAAACCGCACTGCGCCATGCCGATGGGCGGGCGATCGCGGTGAACATGGATAGCGGCGAGGAGCAGTTGTTTTCGGCCAGGTTTTCGTGCCCGGTGTGCGACTACGCTTTGCCCGAACTGGAGCCGCGCCTGTTTTCGTTCAACAACCCGATGGGCGCCTGCCCACGCTGCGATGGTCTGGGACAAGTCACTTTTTTTGACCCGCAGCGGGTGGTGGCCTTTCCGCATCTGTCGCTGGCGGCGGGTGCCATCAAGGGCTGGGATCGTCGCAACGCCTTCTTTTTTCGCCTGCTCGAAGCCCTGGCGCAGCATTATGGTTTCGATCTCGATATGCCTTGGGAGCATCTTCCGCAAACGGTGCGCGAGATGGTGTTGAACGGCTCGGGGCGTGAACAGATTACCTTTCATTACCTGGGTGCCGGCAGCCGCGCCCAGCCGCGCAAGCACAGCTTTGAGGGGGTGATCCCGACCCTGGAAAAACGCTACAAGGACAGCGAATCGCAACTGGTGCGCGAGGATCTGGCCAAATTCATCGCCACCCGTCCGTGCCCGGAATGCGAGGGCGCGCGGCTGCGGCGCGAGGCGCGCCATGTCACCGTCGGCGGGCATACGCTGCATGCGCTGTCGCACCTGCCCATCCGTGCGGCGCTGGATTTTTTTGCGGGTCTGAGCCTTTCCGGGCAGCGCGCCCAGGTGGCGGACAAAATCGTGCGCGAGGTGATGACGCGGCTGACATTCCTCAACGATGTAGGGCTGGATTACCTGTCGCTGGAGCGTTCGGCCGACACGCTTTCGGGCGGCGAGGCGCAGCGCATTCGCCTGGCCAGCCAGATCGGCTCGGGCCTGACCGGGGTGATGTATGTGCTGGACGAACCGTCCATCGGCTTGCATCAGCGCGACAACGACCGGCTGCTCGGCACCCTGCGGAATCTGCGTGACCTGGGCAATAGCGTGATCGTGGTGGAACACGATGAAGACGCCATGCGTGCCGCCGATTTTGTTGTGGACATGGGCCCCGGCGCGGGCGAACACGGCGGCGAGATCATCGTTGCCGGCAGCATTGACGATATTTTGAAATGTGAGCATTCGCTGACGGGGCAGTACCTGTCCGGCAAGCAAAACATTCCCATGCCAACGACGCGCCGCACGCCGCGCGAAGGGCGGGTGTTAAGCCTGTCCGGCGCTTCGGGCAACAACCTGAAATCGGTCACGCTGAACCTGCCGACGGGTGTGCTGGTGTGTGTCACCGGGGTTTCGGGCTCGGGCAAATCGACCCTGATCAACGACACCCTGCACGCAGTGGCGGCGCACCGGCTCAATGGTGCATCGCAAGAGCCGGCGCCGTTTGTCGAGGTGCAGGGGCTGGAGTTTTTTGACAAGGTGGTCAATGTCGACCAAAGCCCGATCGGCCGCACGCCGCGCTCTAACCCGGCCACCTACACCGGTCTGTTCACGCCGATTCGCGAGCTGTTTTCGGGCACCCCGATGGCGCGTGAACGCGGCTACGAGCCGGGGCGGTTTTCGTTCAATGTCAAAGGCGGTCGCTGCGAGGCCTGTCAGGGCGACGGCATGATCAAGGTGGAGATGCACTTCTTGCCCGACATCTTTGTGCCCTGCGATGTCTGTCACGGCCAGCGCTACAACCGCGAGACCCTGCAAATCCAGTACAAGGGCAAAAGCATCCGCGAGGTGCTGGAGATGACGGTGGAAGATGCGCGCGTCTTTTTCGATGCCGTACCGGCGGTGGCGCGCAAGCTGCAAACCCTGGTCGATGTGGGGCTTTCTTATATTCGCCTGGGGCAGTCGGCGACCACGCTGTCGGGCGGCGAGGCGCAACGGGTAAAGCTGGCGCTGGAACTTTCCAAGCGCGATACCGGGCGCACGCTGTACATCCTCGATGAGCCCACCACCGGCCTGCATTTTCACGACATCGCCCTGCTGTTGGGTGTGCTGCAACGGCTGGTGGAACACGGCAACACCGTGGTGGTGATCGAACACAATCTGGATATGATCAAAACCGCAGACTGGGTCATCGACCTGGGCCCCGAAGGCGGTGCCGGTGGCGGCCAGATCATTGCCGAAGGCACCCCCGAACAGGTGGCCGCCAGCCCCAATAGCCATACCGGGCGATACCTCAAACCCGTGTTGGAGCGCGCACATGACTGAGCCTGTGAGACTTTCGAAACTGATGGCCGAGCGCGGACTGTGTTCGCGGCGCGAGGCGGATCACTACATCGAGCGCGGCTGGGTGTTGGTCGATGGCCAGCCGGTCAGCGTGCTGGGCACCAAGGTCAGCCCTGATTGTGTGATTCGCCTGGCGCGTGAGGCGGGACAGGCGCAGCGGCAGCGGGTGACGGTGCTGCTCAATAAACCGATTGGCTTTGTTTCGGGCCAGCCCGAGCCGGGTTACGAGCCGGCCGTGTCGCTGATTTACGGCGAGAGCCGCTGGCGCGAGGATCGCGGCCCCGCATTTGACCGGAGCTGGCTGCGCGGTCTGGCGCCTGCGGGACGGCTGGACATCGATTCCACCGGGCTGTTGGTGCTGACCCAGGATGGCCGCATCGCCCGGCAGTTGATTGGCGAAAACTCCGAGATCGAAAAGGAGTATCTGGTGCGTGTCACCGGCCAGTTCGACGGCAGCTTCCGTCCGGATGGATTGCGGCTGCTGAACCATGGATTGTCGCTGGATGGTAAGCGCTTGCTGCCGGCCAAAGTAAGTTGGCAAAACGAAGATCAGTTGCGATTTGTGCTGCGCGAAGGCAAAAAACGCCAGATCCGCCGGATGTGCGAACTGGTGGGGCTGAAGGTGGTGGCCTTGAAACGGGTGCGTATTGGCCGTGTGATGTTGGGCCATTTACCCGTCGGCGAGTGGCGGCTGTTGGGTCCGAACGAGCGTTTCTAAATCACTGCGCGCACGGCCTCGCGTAACTCCAGCAGCTTGCCGTGAAAGAAGTGGCTGGCGCCGGGGATGACCGTCAGTGGAATGGCCTCGCGGCGGGCGTACTGGACCACCGCTGCCAGCGGGATGATCTCGTCGGCATCGCCTTGAAAGATGTGTGCCGCCGTGCCCGGCGTGCCAAAGGGACGAATGCTGACCGCCGGGGCTACCATCAATAGCCGTTGCGCGGCGATGCGGGTGGAAAGTCGTTTCTGCACGAACGCGCCAAACGAAAAGCCGAGCAGCGACCAGGCCAGCCCTGGGTGGTGCGCACTGAGGTGATCGGTCACCGCGTGCAGGTCATCGGTTTCGCCTATGCCTGCGTCATGCTTCCCCTGGCTTTGACCCACCCCGCGAAAGTTGCAGCGCACAGTGATGTGGCCGTGTTCGCGCATCAGCTTGGCGAGCGTGGTGACGACCTTGTTGTTCATCGTGCCGCCGTATAGCGGGTGCGGATGTGCGATCAGCGCCAGGCCGACAGGCTGGATGGCGGGCATCTCGATGACGGTTTCGATGACCCCGACCGGACCGGGAATCAGCACATGCTCGCGCATCAGTCCAGCCTCAGCCGTGCAACCTCGCGACCGTTTTGCAGGTGCTCGACCAAAATCTCGTCGATGTCGGCCTCGTCGATAAAGGTGTACCAGGTGCCTTCGGGGTAAACCACGCATACCGGGCCTTCGCCGCAACGGTTCATGCAGCCGGCGCGGTTGATGCGGCAATAACCGCGGCCGCCATGCAGATCCAGTTTTTTGGCCTTTTTCTTGGCGTATTCAAACAGCGCCTCGGCGTTGTGATCGGTGCAACACGGCTGGCCGTCGTCGCGCTGGTTGAGGCAAAAAAACAGGTGGCGGGTGTAGTAGCTCATATCAGCTCAGCTCGTCGTATTTGGCCGCGTTGCCGCGCGCCTTTTCTACAGGGTATTTGGCGGCGTTGATCGCCAGCTTGTCCTGGGCGGCCTTGAGCAGGTCAATCTCAAGACAGTTGGCCAGGCTCACCAGATAGATCAACACATCGGCCATCTCCTGGCGCACCGCCTCGCGTTTGGGCTCGGGCAGATGGAGACTTTCCTCGGGGGTTAGCCACTGGAACGGTTCCAGCAATTCGGCCGCCTCGACGATCAGCGCGGCGGTCAGGTTTTTGGGGGTGTGATACAGCTGCCAGTCACGCTCGCACCCGAAGGTGCGTACCGCCTCCGAAAGCTGTTGCAGGGTGTTTAGGCTCATGGGAAATGCCTTCCTAATCAGGGGCGGACAAGTGTACGGTCTTTCAGCTAGAATGACCGCCCTTTGCCCAGTCGCACTTGCCCGTTCTTTGCCATGTTTACCGGAATCATTCAGGCCGTAGGTCAAATCGTCAGTGTGGTGCCGTTCTCCGGAAGCGACGCGCGTGTGGTGATCGACGCAGGTGTGTTGGATCTTGCCGATGTCGCGCTGGGCGACTCGATCGCAGCCAACGGCGTGTGCCTGACGGTGGTCGCCCTCGATGGCACCCGTTATAGCGTCGATGTGTCGGGGGAAACCTTTGCCTGTACCACCGGCTTTGCGGCGGGGCAGCGTGTCAATCTGGAAAAGGCGCTGCGGCTGTCAGACCGGCTGGGTGGACATCTGGTTTCCGGGCATGTCGATGGCGTGGGCGAGGTGCTGGCGTTGGAACGCATCAGTGAGGTGTCAGCCCCCCAAGGGGGTGCTGCTCTCGCCTTGGGGCGGCCCGGCGGCGAGAGTTACCGTTTCGTCATCCGCGCACCAGAATCGCTGGCGCGTTATCTGGCGGCCAAAGGCTCGATTGCGGTGAATGGCGTGTCGCTCACCGTCAACACGGTCAGTGACCGGGACTTCTCCATCAACCTGATTCCGCACACCCTGGAGCACACGGCGCTGGGAGATCTCCAGCCCGGCAGTCGCATCAATCTGGAGGCCGACATGCTGGCCCGTTATGCTGATCGCCTGCTGGCATACATCAACAAGGAATAAACCCACATGACAATCGCAAACACTCTCGAAATCATGGCCGAGCTGAAGGCGGGCCGCATGGTCATTCTGGTCGATGAGGAAGATCGCGAAAACGAGGGCGATCTGGTGATGGCGGCCGAGTTCGCCACGCCGGAGGCGATCAACTTCATGGCCCGTTATGGCCGGGGCCTGGTGTGCCTGACCCTGACGGACGACCGTTGCCGGCAACTGGGCTTGAAGCAGATGGTGAGCGACAACCAGACCCCGCACGGCACCGCGTTTACGGTGTCGATCGAGGCCGCCGAAGGCGTGACTACCGGTATCTCGGCGGCTGATCGCGCGGTAACGATCCTGGCAGCGGTGAACAAGGATGCGCAGCCCGCCGACATCATTCAGCCAGGCCACATCTTCCCGCTGCGCGCCCAGCCTGGTGGCGTATTGAAGCGCGCGGGCCATACCGAGGCGGGTTGCGACCTGGCGGCCATGGCGGGCCTCACGCCGGCGTCGGTGATCTGCGAGATTTTGAAAGACGACGGCACCATGGCGCGTCTGCCCGATTTGCTGGTGTTTGCCGCAGAACATGGCTTGAAGATCGGCACCATCGCCGACCTGATCCATTACCGCAGCGAGACCGAAGGTCTGGTTGAACGCAAGGCCGAAAAACCGGTCAGCACGCCCTGGGGCCCGTTCCGTCTGCTGGCCTATCACGACAGCACAGCCAACGAAACCCACCTGGCGTTGGTGCGCGGCGAAATCGTGGCGGGTGAAGAAACCCTGGTGCGGGTGCACGAACCGGTTTCGGTGCTCGATTTCATCGACGCTGGCACGGGGCATTCATGGACCATGGATGCGGCAATGCAAGCGATGGCGCGGGCTGAACGGGGCGTGATGTTGCTCTTGCACCGCCCGGAAACCGGCGAAGACCTGCTCAACCGGCTGCATCCCGGAAATTCTGCCGTTGGCAAGGTCGAACTGCGCAATTACGGCATCGGCGCGCAGATTTTGCGTGATTTGGGCGTGGGCAAGATGCGCCTGTTGTCGCATCCGCGCCGGATGCCGTCGATGACCGGCTTTGGTCTGGAAGTCACTGGATTCATGGAACAAGGAAACTAAGAAAATGGCTCAATACGACCGTGTGCAAGAGCGCGAAATCGCGCTGGATGGCAAGGGCTTGAAGATCGGCGTCGTCCGCGCCCGTTTTAATCACACCATCACCGAGGGCCTGCTGGTTGCGTGTATCGATACCCTGGTCAAACTGGGGGTTGATGAAGCAGACATTCGCCTCGTCGATGTTGCCGGCGCGCTGGAGATTCCGGTGGTGCTGAAACGCATGGCCGATTCGGGCCGGTTCGACGCGCTGGTCGCGATCGGCTGCGTGATTCGCGGCGAAACCTATCATTTCGAGGTGGTGTCAAACGAATCCAATGCCGGCATCACCCGGGTGCAACTTGACACCGGGGTGCCCATTGGCAACGCGGTATTGACGCTGGAGAACGAAGATCAGGCGGTGGTGCGGATGGACGAGAAGGGCGTTGATGTCGCCCGCGTCGCCGTGGAAATGGCCTGCATCCTTAAAACGCTATGACAGAGACCCCCGCAGGTGCCAAGACTAAAGGCGGACGCGGTAGCCGGCGTTTGTCACGCGAGTTCGTGTTGCGTGCCTTGTACTCCCGTGCACTGAACGGCAGCAGCTTGGCCGAACTGAAGGTCGAGGCGCATGACGGCGACGATTTCAGGCAGGCCAACCAGGATTTTTTTGCCAGCCTGCTAGAGGGCGTGCTGCAACAGACCGAGGCGCTGGATGTTGCCTTGCAGCCCTGTCTGGATCGCGATTTCGAGCAGTTGTCACCGGTCGAACGCGCTGCATTGCAAATTGGCGCATACGAGCTGATCCATAGCCTGGAGGTGCCCTACCGCGTGGCGATCAACGAAGCCGTTGAGCTAACCAAACGCTACGGCGGCACTGATGGCCACAAATATGTCAACGGCGTGCTCGACAAGCTCGCTCAGACCGTGCGCCGCACCGAAATCGAAAGCCGCTGAGAAAGGTCCGGCGTGCCCGGCGAATTTGATCTGATCGCCCGCCATTTCACCCGCCCGGCGGCCAATGCCGTGCTGGGCGTGGGTGACGATGCCGCCTTGCTGGTGCCTACGCCGGGCTGTGAACTGGCGGTATCCACCGACATGTTGCTGTCCGGGCGACATTTTTTTGCGGATGCCGATCCTGAATCCTTGGGCCACAAAGCGCTGGCGGTGAATCTTTCTGATCTGGCAGCCATGGGCGCGCAGCCGCGCTGGGCCTTGCTGGCACTGGCGTTGCCCGAGGCCGACGACGCCTGGCTTGCCGCATTTGCGCGCGGGCTGTACGCGCTGGCGGAGGCGCACGGCGTATCGCTGGTCGGTGGCGACACCACGCGCGGGCCGCTCAACATCAGCATTACAGTGCTGGGCGAAGTCAAAAGCGGCCGCGCATTGCGCCGGGATGCTGCGCAGATTGGTGACGACATTTGGCTGTCGGGCCCGGTCGGTGGTGCGGCGCTGGCGTTAAAGCATCTCAACGGCGCAATCGATCTTGGAAAATATGCGGCGGCCTGCCTGCAACGGCTGCATCGCCCCACGCCGCAGCTGGTATTGGGGCAATCGCTAGTGGGGTTGGCCCATGCCGCCATCGATATTTCGGATGGCCTGCTGGCCGACTTGGGTCACATCCTCGATCGCTCCGGCGTCGGGGCCGAGATCGTCTTGCACGATATGCCGCTGGACGCGGCGTTTGGCGCCTTTCCGCATCTGATTCAGCGCTGCGCCCTTGCGGGCGGCGACGATTACGAGCTGTGTTTTACCGCCCCGCCAGAACACCGGGCCCGCATCGAGCCGCTTGGCGCACACCGCATAGGCCGTATCACCGCCGCGCCGGGCTGTCGCCTGCGGGGTGCGGATGGCGCGTTGTCGTTGTGTGAGTTACAAGGCTTTGACCACTTCGGCTGAGTCGAGGTGGCGTGCGAAGTGGCGTAATATTGCGCCTATTCCAACTCCCGAGACGATGCCATGACACACCCGCGTGCGGGCCTTGCAGCCCTTCCGGAAAATCTGACCGACATCGCCACCCTGCTGGCGGCATACGCAGAGCGTCCCGATCCCAAGGATCCCACCCAGCGCGTGGCCTTTGGTACCAGCGGGCATCGCGGCAGCGCGTTGAAAAAGAGTTTCAACGAGGCGCACATCCTCGCCATAACCCAGGCCGTGTGCGAATACCGTGCGGCGCAAGGCGTTAGCGGCCCGCTGTATCTGGGCAAGGACACCCACGCGCTGTCTGCGCCGGCCGAGCAAACCGCGCTGGAGGTGCTGGCCGCCAACGGCGTTGATACCCGCATTCAAGCCGACGATGGATTCACCCCGACGCCGGTGATCTCGCGCGCCATACTGGCCTGGAACGCAAACCCCGCCCATCCGCGTGCCGACGGTCTGGTGATCACCCCGTCGCACAACCCGCCCATGGATGGTGGCATCAAATACAACCCGCCGCACGGCGGTCCGGCGGATACCGACGCCACCGGCTGGATCGAGGCCCGCGCCAACGCCATTCTCGAAGGCCATCTTGACGCCGTAAAACGCGCCAATCCCAATGCGGCGGCAAACATCCGTGCCGAGGATTTCGTTGCGCCCTTCGTTGCGGCGCTGGGCGAGGTCATCGACATGGATGCGATCCGCAACGCCAATCTCAAAATCGGGGTCGATCCTATGGGCGGTGCGGCGGTGGCCTATTGGCAGCCGATCGCCGAGCGTTACGGCTTGAATCTCACCGTGGTCAACCCCAAGGTAGACCCGGCCTTCGCCTTCATGACGCTGGATCACGACGGCAAGATCCGCATGGATTGTTCCAGCCCCTACGCCATGTCCAGCCTGGTGGCGTTGAAAGACCAATACGACATCGCCTGGGGCAACGACGCCGATGTCGATCGGCACGGCATCGTCACGCCGTCGGCAGGGCTGATGAACCCCAATCACTATCTGGCAGTCGCCATCCACTATCTGCTGACTCACCGCCCGCAGTGGTCAGCCGATGCGGCAGTCGGCAAAACGCTGGTGTCGTCCGCCCTCATCGATCGCGTGGTCGGGGGCTTGGGTCGGAAATTGCTGGAAGTGCCGGTCGGCTTCAAATGGTTCTCGCCCGGCCTGTTCGACGGCAGCGTCTGTTTTGGCGGCGAAGAATCGGCAGGCGCCAGCTTTTTGAAGCGTGATGGCACGGTTTGGACCACCGACAAAGACGGCATCATCCTGGGCCTTCTGGCTGCTGAAATCCTCGCTGTGACGGGTAAAGACCCGGGCCAGTATTACCAGATGCTGGTGGCAGAGCACGGCGCTCCGGCCTATATCCGCATTGACGCTCCTGCCACCCCGGCGCAAAAGGCCGCGTTCAAGCAACTGACCGGCGCCAAGGTGGCCGCTGCAACCTTGGCCGGTGATGCCATCACCGCAAGGCTGACCCACGCCCCCGGCAATGGCGCCGCCATTGGCGGCCTCAAGGTCACGACAGACCAGGGCTGGTTTGCCGCCCGGCCCAGCGGCACCGAAGACATCTACAAGCTATACGCCGAGAGCTTCAAAGGTCGCGACCACCTCGACACCATCGTCAGCGAGGCGCAGGCCATCGTGACAGCGGCATTGGCCTAGTCCGGATATTTGCTAGCGCAACACCGCAATCCACAGCGGTAGCGTCAGCAAAAAGCCCAGGCTGGAGAGGCTGGCGGTCAGGGCGGCGGCGCGGACATCGAGGCGGAAGCGGTCGGCGAATGAGGCGGCCATGATCATGGTTGGCATGGCAACCTCCAGCACGCCGGCCTGTTGCGCCTCGGCCAGCTCGCCGAACATGGCGCGTGCTGCCAGCCAGGCGCCCAAGGGCGCGATCAGTAGTTTGACCAGGACCGCGACGCCGACGGGCAGTGTCGGGCGCAGATTGTTCCAGGGAATCGATAGCCCCAGCGTGAACAGCATGATCGGCACCGTAGCCATGCCCATGAAGCGCGCGGCCTTGACCAGCGGTTCGACCTCCAGCCCGGCAAGGTTGACGCTGAAGCCCAGCATGAAGCCCCACACCGGCGGCAGTTTCAGCACGGTATGAAACAACGATTCGCCGTGCCCGTGCGGATGCCCCAGACGGGTGGCAACCCAGACGCCGAAGGTCCACAGGATGGGGGTTGAGGCCAGTACATCGGCAAAGGCGGCATAGGGTTCGCCCGCCGGACCGAATAAAAATCCCAGGGTGGGCAGGCCCATGAACATGACATTGGCGAAGACGCCAGCCAGCAAGATGGCGGCGCGGGTTTCGCGGCTGAGGTCGCGACCGATGGGCGACAGGTATAAAACCGGATAGAGCACGACAAAACCAACACCGATGCCGATGGCCGTGATCAGCGGCACCGACAACAGATCCAGGCTGATATGCGCTTGCGCCGACAGGGCAAAAAACAGCGGCGGCGCCAGTACATCGACGACCAGTCGGTTAAGGTCCTGGCGCAGTCGGTCGGCCGGAACCTGCGGCCGGAATCGCCGCCAGGCGCCACCGGCGGCGACCAGAAGGGCGATCGGTAGCCAGACTTGCAGCAGCAGTTGGATGAAAAAATGGGGCGTCACGGGGCGCGATTATCCGCGCAAAGCCCCAGGCTGTTCCATGTCCAGTTCCTGAATCTTGCGGGTCAGGGTGTTGCGCCCGTAACCCAGGAGTTGCGCCGCTTCGATGCGGCGGCCGCCGGTGTGTTCCAGCGCGGCGTGGATCAGGGCGCGCTCGAAGGTTTGGGTGAGTGCTGCGAGGATGTTGCTTTCGCCTGCGTTGAGTTTCTGGCGGACCAACTCTTCCAGTGAGCCTGACCAATCGGGCACGGTGCCGGCAGGCGTGCTGGTGGCGGTGTGGTTTTCGGTCAGATCGGTGGCGTCGATGACCTGGCCCGGAGCCATGACGGTGAGGCGGTGACACAGGTTTTCCAGCTCCCGCACATTGCCGGGGAAGGTCATGCGCGTCAGGGTCTTGAGCGCGGCGTCCGACAGTTGCTTGGATTCGACACCCAGACTGGCGGCGCTTTTGGCAAGGAAGTGGCGGGCCAGCAGGGGGATGTCTTCGGTGCGTTCGCGCAGGGCCGGCAGGCGGATGCGGATGACATTGAGGCGATGCAGCAGGTCTTCGCGAAAGCGCCCCTGACGGACGAGTTCTTCCAGGTTCTGGTGGGTGGCGGCGATGACGCGCACATCGGTGCTCACCGGTGTATGGCCGCCGACACGGTAAAACTCGCCTTCGGAGAGCACGCGCAGTAATCGGGTTTGCAGTTCGGCGGGCATATCGCCGATCTCGTCCAGAAACAGGGTGCCGCCGTCGGCTTGCTCGAAACGGCCCCGACGCGAGCTGGTGGCGCCGGTAAACGCGCCGCGTTCGTGGCCAAAGAGCTCGGATTCCAGTAAGTCACGCGGGATGGCGGCGGTGTTGATGGCGATGAAGGGCTTGTTGCGGCGGGGGCTGTGCTGGTGCAGCGCGTGCGCTACCCGTTCTTTGCCGGTGCCGGTTTCGCCGGTGATGAGCACGGTGACCTGGCTTTGCGATAGCCGGCCGATGATGCGAAACACCTCCTGCATGGCCGGTGCTTGCCCCAGCAGCGATTGGCCGCTGATGTCCATGGGGTTCGCATTCATCTCGTGCTGGTTTTCTTCCAGGGCGCGGTGGATGAGTTCCAGCGCCTGGCCGATGTCGAACGGCTTGGGCAGGTACTCAAAGGCACCGCCCTGATAGGCGGACATGGCCGAATCGAAATCGGAATAGGCGGTCATGACGATGACCGGCAGGCTGGGCTGGTGCTCTTTGATCGCGGCCATGAAGGCGATGCCGTCCATGCCCGGCATACGGATGTCGGTGACGATGGCGCTGGGGGTTTCTTTTTGGAGTTGGTCCAGCGCGTCCTGAGCGTTGTCGAAGATGCGATGCGGCAGCGCCTCGCGTTGCAGGGCCTTTTCGAATACCCAGCGAATGGAACGATCGTCATCGATGATCCAGACCGGTTTGAGGCTGGCGGTGTTCATGGGCGCGGCTCCTGGATGGGCAGGTAGATGGAAAAGCAGGTGTTGCCGGGGGTGCTTTCGACATGGATCGCACCGCCGTGGCGTTGCACGAAGGTTTGCGCCAGGGTCAGCCCCAGGCCGGTACCGCCGTCGCGGCCAGAAACCAGCGGAAAAAACAGGGTGTCGCGCATCGATTCGGGGATGCCGGGGCCGTTGTCGCAGACATCGATGCGAATGGCCAGCGGCCAGCGTTTCATCGCCAGGGTGATCTGCCGGGCGATGCGGCTGGCAAGGCGGATGCGACCTTCGCCACCAATGGCCTGGGCGGCGTTGCGGGCGATGTTGAGGACGGCCTGGATGAGTTGCTCGGTATCGCCCTCGATTTCAGGCAGGCTGGTGTCGTAGTCGCGCTTGACCGTCAGTTGCGGGAACTCGGCGAGCAACAGGCTGCGAACCCGCTCCAGCACGGCGTGGACATTGAGGGGGGCAATGCTGGGCCGCTTGGCCGGTGCCAGCATGCGGTCGAGCAGGGCTTGCAGGCGGCTGGATTCGGCGATGATGACGCGGGTGTATTCGGTCAGGTCGGGCGATTCGTTGATCTCGGCCTCCAGCAACTGCGCCGCACCGCGAATGCCGCCCAGCGGGTTGCGGATCTCGTGGGCCAATTGGCGTAGCAGGGTCTGGCTGGCCTGCGCCTGCGCGAGGGCGTGTTCTTCCTGGGCGATGCGAAAGCGGCCTCCGAGTGGGTGAAACTCTAGCAGGGAGCCCTCTTCCAGCGGGGTGATGGTGACGCTGGCCTCGATGCGCTGGGCGCTGAGGTTTAGCACCAGATTGTGTTCGGTGATGCTGATGCCGCGCGCATGAGCCTGTTTTAGCAGGGATGGCAGTGTGGCGCAGTCTCCCAGAAGCTGCGCCAGCTGGCGTGCACGGGCCTGGCGCGCGGAGATGCCGAGCAGGTTTTCTGCCGCCGGATTGATCACCTGCACGCGGTTGTCCGCATCCAGCACCAGTACGGCGGTAGCGAGTGCGTCGAGGGTGATGGTGTGCATAGGGGATGCTCTGCAAGAAACAGGCCAATGGATTTTGCAGGAAAACGGTAACTGTGTGCACTATTGTGGTGCATATCGGCATGGGGCAGGCAAACAAAAAGGGCGACCGAAGTCGCCCTTTGGTTTCGGTTGTGAATGCGATCAGACGCTGTAGTACATGTCGAATTCGATCGGATGGGTGGTCATGCGCAGGCGGGCGACCTCTTCCATCTTCAGTTCGATGTAGGCATCGATGAATTCATCGCTGAATACGCCACCGGCGGTCAGGAAGGCACGATCCTTGTCCAGGGCTTCCAGGGCTTGATCCAGGCTGTGGCAAACGGTCGGGATCTTGGCCTCTTCTTCCGGCGGCAGATCGTACAGGTTCTTGGTGGCGGGGTCGCCCGGGTGAATCTTGTTCACGATGCCGTCGATACCGGCCATCATCAGCGCGGCAAAGCACATGTAGGGGTTGGCGATCGGATCGGGGAAGCGGGTCTCGATACGGCGGGCCTTGTCGCTGGACACATGCGGAATGCGGATCGAGGCGGAACGGTTGCGGGCAGAGTATGCCAGCATGACCGGGGCTTCGAAGCCGGGCACCAGACGCTTGTAAGAGTTGGTACCAGGGTTGCAGATGGCGTTCAGGGCGCGAGCGTGCTTGATGATGCCGCCGATGTAGTACAGGGCCAGTTCGGACATGCCGGCGTAGCCGTTGCCTGCGAACAGGTTCTTGCCGTCCCTCCAGATGGACTGGTGCACATGCATGCCAGAGCCGTTGTCGCCGACGATGGGCTTGGGCATGAAGGTGGCGGTTTTGCCATACTGGTGTGCCACATTGTGGGTGACATATTTCTGGATCTGGGTCCAGTCAGCGCGCTGGGTCAGGGTGCTGAACTTGGTGCCGATCTCGCACTGGCCGGCGGTGGCGACTTCGTGGTGGTGCACTTCAACCGGAACGCCCATTTCTTCCATCGCCATGACCATGGCCGAGCGGATGTCCTGGAAGGAATCGACCGGCGGAACCGGGAAATAGCCGCCCTTGACGCGCGGGCGGTGACCGGAGTTGCCCGCTTCGGTCTGTTCACCAGAAGACCATGCAGCCTCATCAGCGCGAATCTTGACATGGCAGCCGGACATGTCGACGCCCCAAGAGACGGAGTCGAAGATGAAGAATTCGGGCTCGGGGCCGAAGTAGGCGGTATCGCCAATGCCAGAGGCTTGCAGATAGGCCTCGGCGCGCTTGGCGATGGAGCGCGGGCAGCGGTCGTAGCCCTTGCCGGAGTCAGGTTCGACGACATCGCAGGTGAGGATGAGGGTGGTTTCATCGAAGAAAGGATCGATGTTGGCGGTGTCCGGGTCCGGTATCAGCAGCATATCGGAGGCTTGAATGCCTTTCCAGCCGGCGATGGAGGAGCCGTCAAAGGCGTGGCCGTCGGTGAACTTGTCTTCGCTGAAAGCGGAAACCGGCACGGAAACATGCTGTTCCTTGCCTTGGGTATCGGTAAAACGGAAATCAACGAAGCGGACATCGTTGTCCTGGATCATCTTCATTACATCGGCGATGGCCATGTTCAACTCCTGATAAAACGAAAAAAGCAAAACCAGCATTAGAATGCTTCGGGCTGGCGGGAAGCGGGTTGATCTTCTTTAGCAGAATCCGTGCCATGCCCGAAAATATGCGGCGGGCATTGTGCCACAAGCGGATATGGTTAATAGCTCTATTTTTTTTACGGCACTTGCGCACCATGTTGGTGCGTTAGTGCCCTTGTTTGGTGCGTTCCATGACAGATCAGTACGCGGTTTTGGGTCATCCCATCAGTCACTCTCGGTCGCCCCGGATTCATGCCGAGTTTGCGCGGCAAACCGGGCAGGATATGGGCTATGTCGCCATCGAGGCGCCACTCGATGATTTCGCTGGCGCGTTAGCCGCATTTTGGGCGGCAGGCGGAAAAGGCTGCAATGTCACGGTGCCGTTCAAGGAGACAGCCTGGCAGCTTGCCAAGACGCGCAGCGAGCGGGCAGAAAGGGCGGGTGCGGCCAATACGCTGCTGCGCACAGACAGCGGCTGGCATGCGGATAACACCGATGGCGCGGGGCTGGTGCGCGACCTTGTCCACAATCTTGGGCTGACCCTGGCAGGAAAGCGCATCCTGTTGCTGGGCGCGGGGGGGGCGACGCGCGGGGTGCTGGGGCCTTTGCTGGCAGAAGGCCCCGAGACGCTGTTTGTGGCCAATCGCACGGCCAGCAAGGCGGTTGAACTGGCGGCGTGGTCGGGTTGTCATGGGGGAGGTTTTGCGGAGATTCCGGCGGCCCCGTTTGATCTTGTCATCAATGCCACTGCCGCCAGCCTGGCGGGTGAATTGCCGCCGCTGCCGGACACCTTGTTTGCGGCCGAAGCCTGGGCTTACGACATGATGTACGGTCGGGATACGCCGTTCCTGGCATTCGCACGCCAGCAGGGTGCCCGTGGCGCCGATGGCTTGGGGATGTTGGTGGAACAGGCGGCCGAGGCATTCTGGCTGTGGCGCGGCGTGCGTCCGGATACTGCGCCGGTGTTGCGTTTGTTGCAGGAAAGCGCCTGATGCTGCGGCGCATTCTGATCTATGCGCTGATCGCGGTGACGGGCCTTCAGTTTTGGTTTTTGGGCAGCGTGCTGTGGTGGCGCTACAACGATCCGGCGGAGACTGCGTTCATGGCAGCGGGGCTTGCACGCTTGCAGGAGGACAATCCGGACGCCTTTCTCAAACATCGGTGGGCGCCGTATGCGCGCATTTCGGTGCACCTCAAACGCGCCGTGGTGGCGGCTGAGGACAGTCGTTTTATCGCCCATGAAGGGTTCGACTGGGAGGGTATCGAGAAGGCGGTTGAAAAGAATATCCAGAAAGGCCGTTTTGCTGCGGGGGGGTCGACCATCAGTCAGCAACTGGCGAAGAATCTGTTCTTGTCGCCTTCCAAGAATCCGCTGCGCAAGGCGCAGGAGGCGGTGATTACGGTGATGATCGAGGTGATCTGGCCCAAGCGACGCATCCTGGAGGTCTATCTCAATGTGATCGAATGGGGCAGCGGCATCTATGGCGCCGAGGCCGCAGCGCGCCGCTACTTCGGAAGCCGTGCCGCCGATCTGGGCCCGGGAGAGGCCGCACATCTGGCGGCGATGATTCCCAATCCGCGTTATTACGAAAAGCACCGTGGCGCACGCGGTTTGCTGAAACGCCAGGACCTTATCGCGGCGCGGATGTGGCAGGTTTCTATCCCAAAATAAAAGGTAACATCGCGGCCCATGAGTGATACCGCCGACACCCACAGCATCAACCATGTCGAAGAAAGCCTTCGGCGTGTGCTGGAGCTTTTGGCCAAGCATCGTCTGGTCGAATCGCTGGTGCATCGGCAGGAAGAGTCGCGTGGCGACATGACGCGCCACGAGCTGATCGAGGCGCTGGTGCACAAGCAAAACCTCTCCGAGCTGCAACAACATCTGGATGCGCTGCACCCGGCTGACATCGCTTACATCCTCGAAGCCCTGCCGCTGGAAGACCGCCTGTTGGTGTGGGATCGGGTCAAGGCCGAGCGCGATGGCGAGATCCTGATCGAGGTGTCGGATGCGGTGCGCGAATCGCTGATCGCCACCATGGACAACCGCGAGCTGGTAGCCGCTGCCGCCAGTCTGGATACCGACGAGATCGCCGATCTGGCGCCTGATCTGCCGCGCGATGTGGTGCAGGAGCTGATGAAGTCGCTGGATGCGGCCAAGCGCGCCCAGGTCGAATCGTCACTGGCTTATGAGGAAGATTCGGTCGGCGCGCTGATGGACTATGACTTTGTCACCATTCGCGCTGATGTCACGCTAGAGGCCGCACTGCGTTATCTGCGCCGCCTGGGCGATTTGCCGCAGCATACGGACAAGCTGTTTGTGGTCGAGCGCGATGGCCGGCTGATTGGCGCGCTGCCCTTGAAACGCTTGTTGGTGCACGACCCGGATGTGTTCGTGGCAGCAGTGATGGTGGACGACCCCGTTGTCTTTCATCCTTCCGACGACGCTTCCGGTGCGGCGCAGGCGTTTGAACGCTATGACCTGGTTTCGGCGCCGATCGTAAATGCAAAAGACATGCTGGTCGGACGCTTGACCGTCGATGTGATGATGGACTTTATCCGTGCTGAATCGGAATCCGATTTGTTGCAGGCATCGGGCCTGCGTGAGGAAGAGGACATCTTCTCTACCGTGTGGAAGTCGGCCAAAAACCGGTGGCTGTGGCTGGGTATCAACCTGTGTACCGCGCTGTTTGCCTCGCGGGTGGTGGGGGCGTTTGAGGGCAGTATCGAAAAGCTGGCGGCGCTGGCCGCGCTGATGCCGATCGTGGCCGGTATGGGCGGCAACTCGGGCAGCCAGACGCTAACACTGGTGGTGCGTGGCCTGGCGCTCAACATCCTGTCGCGCGAGAACGCGGGTCATCTGCTGCTCAAGGAGTTGGGCATCGCGCTGCTCAGTGGCCTGCTGTGGGGCGGCATCATGGGGATTATGACCTGGCTGATCTATGGCCAGATTCCCCTGGCTTTGGTGATGTTTGCGGCCATGTTGTTCACCCTTATGGTGGCGTCCGTGGCGGGGGTTTATGCGCCTATTCTGATCACCCGCTTTGGCCTGGATCCTGCCTTTGGCTCGCATGTGTTACTGACTTTCGTCAGCGATTCGATGGGCTTTTTGATCTTCTTGGGGTTGGCTACCTTGGTGCTGTTATGAGTGTGATTTCTTTGAACCTGCCCGATTTTTCGACGGCCCGCCTGTTGGTGGTGGGCGATGTCATGCTCGATAGCTATTGGCACGGCCCGACCTCGCGCATCTCGCCCGAGGCACCGGTGCCGGTGGTGCGGGTCGATCAGGAAGAGGCGCGCATCGGCGGCGCCGGCAATGTGGCGCTGAACGCCGCCGTGCTGGGGGCGAAAACGCAGTTGCTGGGCCTAGCCGGCGCGGATGCGACGGCGGATCAGGTGGAAGCCTTGCTGGGCGAGCGCGGTGTGCAATGCCGCTTGCAGCGTGTGCCGGGCAGCAAAACCATCACCAAGCTGCGCATTTTGTCGCGCCATCAGCAGTTGATCCGTCTCGACTTTGAGGACCACTTCCCCAGCTGGGATGGCGATGCGCTGGCCGCTGACTTTGCCGCCCGGTTGGCCGAGGTCGATGCGGTGATCCTGTCCGACTATGCCAAGGGCGTACTGCGGCGTTCGGCCGAACTGGTCAAGCTGGCTCGTGCGGCTGGCAAGCAGGTGATCATCGACCCCAAAGGCACCGATTTTGAGCGCTATCGCGGCGCGACGCTGATAACCCCCAACCTGTCCGAGTTCGAGGCCGTGGTGGGGCACTGTGCCAGTGAGGCCGAGATCGAGCAACGCGGTGCAGCCCTGCGCGACAGCCTGGATCTGGACGCCATTCTGGTCACCCGCAGTGAAAAGGGCATGAGCCTGTTGGCGCGCGGTCATGCGCCTTTGCACCTGCCGACCCGGGCGCAAGAGGTGTTCGATGTCACCGGTGCCGGCGATACGGTGGTCGCCACACTGGGAGCGGCGATTGCTGCTGGCGTGCCGCTCCCCGAGGCCGTGGCGCTGTCCAACATCGCTGCCGGTATCGTGGTTGCCAAGCTGGGCACCGCCACGGTCAGTACCGCTGAACTGGCGCAGGCGTTGCGCGGCGGAGAAGGTGTTTGTTGCCGTGGCGTCTGTGGCGAGGACGACCTGCTGGCGCAGATGACCGCAGCACGCGCCAATGGCGAACGCATCGTGATGACCAATGGCTGTTTCGATATCCTGCATCCGGGTCATATCGACTATCTGGAAAAGGCCCGTGCACTCGGCGACCGGTTGATCGTGGCAGTCAACGACGATGCATCGGTGCGCCGGCTGAAAGGCGATGCTAGACCTGTCAACAACCTGGCCACGCGCATGCGCATGTTGTCTGCCCTGGCCTGCGTCGATTGGGTGCTGCCGTTTTCAGAGGACACGCCTGAGCGCCTGTATTGCCGACTGTTGCCCGATGTGTTGGTCAAGGGCGGCGATTACACCGAAGATCAGGTCGCCGGCGGCGCATGCGTCAAGGCCGCCGGAGGTCGCGTGCAAATCCTGGATTTTCTGCCAGGACATTCGACCAGTGCCGTGATTGCCAAAATCAAGGAAGGAAACTGAAATGATCATCGTTACCGGCGGTGCCGGGCTTATCGGCAGCAATATCGTCGCCCAGCTCAATGCGCGCGGCATTACGGATATTCTGGTCGTGGACCACATGAAGAACGGTCGCAAGATGCGCAATCTGGCCGATCTCGACATTCGCGATTACCTCGATCGTGAGGATTTCTTGCAGCGTGTGCAGGTCGGGCATGATTTCGGAAAGGTCGAGGCGGTGTTTCATCTGGGCGCCTGCTCGGCGACGACCGAGTGGGATGGCCAGTTCATCATGCGCAACAACTTTGAATACTCGAAGGTGTTACTGCACTGGTGTCAGGCGATGGGGGCGCAGTATCTCTATGCCTCATCGGCATCGGTGTATGGCTTGGCCGAGAACGGCTTCAAGGAAGATCGCGCTGCGGAAAAGCCGATCAATATGTACGCCTACTCCAAGTTTCAGTTCGACCAATATGTGCGCAGCCTGGAGGGGCAGTTAAAACATCAGGTGGTGGGGTTCCGCTATTTCAATGTGTACGGCCCGCGCGAGGCGCACAAGGGCTCGATGTCCTCGACGCCGTTCCATTTCAACAATCAGATTTTGGCCAATGGCGTGTGCAAATTGTTTGCGGGCACCGATGGCTATGCCGACGGCGAGCAGCAGCGCGATTTCGTTTTCGTAGAGGATGCGGCGGCGGTCAACCTGTGGTTTTTCGATCATCCCGAAAAATCGGGCATCTTTAACCTCGGCACCGGTCGGGCGCAGCCGTTCAACGATGTCGCCCGCGCCGTGGTGGCCTGGCATGCGCGCAATCGCCAGATCGATGCGCGCATCGAATATGTGCCGTTCCCGGAACATCTGAAAGGCGCCTACCAAAGCTATACCCAGGCCGACATCTCTGCATTGCGTGCGGCGGGTTACGACGGGCGCTTTCACAGCGTGGAAGAAGGCGTGGCCAAATACCTGGACTGGCTCAACGCCGGTGAGCCCACCCGGCGTGGCGGCTGAAGGGGTGATACGGCCATGCTGGAGATCAGCGGTTTTCTCTCATGACCGTTGATCTCAAGTGCCTCATCGTCGGCCCCTCCTGGGTCGGCGACATGATCATGGCGCAGGGCTTGTATCGCGTGCTCCATTCTCGTGGTTACACGATCGATGTGCTGGCGCCGGCCTGGTCGGCGGGTATTCTGGGGCGCATGCCCGAGGTGCGTCGGGTGGTTGATATGCCGGTGGGGCATGGCCGCTTTGGCTGGGGCGCGCGGCGGGAACTGGGACGGTCATTGCGGGGGCAGTATCAGCGCGCCTTTGTTTTGCCGAACTCCTGGAAATCGGCGCTGGTGCCGTGGTTTGCCAAGATTCCGCAGCGCACGGGATTTGTCGGCGAGTTTCGCTACGGCCTGTTGAACGAAGCGCTGCGACTGGATAAATCAGCCTTGCCGCGCTTGGTGGATCGCTATCGGCGACTGGCGGGAAACGATGCGCCGGCGTTGGACCCGCAACTGCGGGTGGATGCGGTGGCGCAGGCAGGCAGTCTGGCGCGCCTGGGTCTAACGCTCGATCGGCCGGTTCTGGCGCTGTGCCCCGGTGCGGAATATGGCCCGGCCAAGCGCTGGCCGGCGGGGCATTACGCGCAAATCGCTGCAGAAAAAATCGCTGCGGGCTGGCAGGTTTGGTTGTTCGGATCCGCAAAGGATGTGACGGTGACGGCCGAGATCAACCGGTTGTGTGACGGTCGTTGTACGGATCTTGCCGGTAACACCCAGCTGACCGAGGTGGTCGATCTGCTGGCGGCAGCGCGCTGTGTGGTGAGTAACGATTCTGGCCTGATGCATGTGGCGGCGGCAGTTGGCGTGCCGCTGATTGCGCTGTATGGCTCGTCAGACCCCGGCTACACGCCGCCGTTGTCGGCGCGGGCGCGGGTGCTGTCGCTGAATTTTGCGTGCAGCCCTTGTTTTAAGCGCGATTGCCCACTGGGGCACCGGGACTGTCTGAACACCCTTTTGCCGGCGCGAGTGCTGGCCGAGGTGGATGAACGATTGCTTGAAGATTCGCTCCGTGACACCGTGTCCGAGGCATTGGCTGGATAACCCCCCATGTTTGAACTCATCCGCACCTATCTGCCCGAGTACCGCCACTATCGCGGCAAGCTGACGCTGGCCTTCGTCGCCATGTTTTTGGTGGCGGGATCGACGGCGGCGATTGCGTGGATGATGAAACCGCTGTTGGACGAGATTTTTATCAACAAAAATATGGGGATGTTGTCGGTATTGCCGGTGCTGATCATCGTGGCCTATGTGTTCAAGGGCGGCGGCGCATTCGTGCAGGAATATGCGATGAGCTTTGTGGGCCAGGACATCGTGCGCCGCGTGCGCGATCGGCTGTTGAATCATCTATTGCATTCCGACCTGGCCTTTTTTCATCGCCATCATTCGGGCGAGTTGATCAGCCGCATTACCAACGACATTGGTCGCATCCAGGGCGCGGTATCGGGCAATCTGGCGACGCTGGTGCGCGAGAGCCTGACGGCGGCGGCGCTGATCGGGGTGGTGATCTACCAAAGCCCGGTGCTGTCGTTTTTTACCCTGGTGGTCATTCCGGCGTCGTTCGTGCCGGTGCGGTTGATCTCGCAACGCTTGAAACGAATTTCGCACACGGCGCAGGGGCGCAACGCCGAGCTGACCGCCAACTTGTCCGAGATGTTCAGCAATGTCGAGGCGATCAAGGCTTATCACACCGAAGACTTCGAGACCGGGCGTTTTTCCCGCGCCAACAAGGCCTGTTTCGACATCAACATGAAATCGGTGCGCACCGGCGGCCTGGTGATTCCCGTGATGGAGCTGTTCGCGGCGTTTTCGGCGGCGGCGGTGATCTATGTGGGTGGGCGGCAGGTGATCGACGGCAGCCTGACGGTGGGGGCGTTTTTCTCTTTTCTGACGGCGATGTTCATGGCGGTCGATCCGATTCGTCGCCTGTCGCAAACCGTGGCGCAGCTTCAGGACGCGGTGGCGGCGCACGAGCGCATTCAGGCCATGCTGGCGTTGAAGCCCGAGGTGAAAAGTGGGGATGCGACGCTGACAACGGCAAATACGATTGCGTTGCGGCATGCCGGGCTGCGTTATGGCAACAAGAATGCATTGAGCGACATCAGCTTGACGGCACGCAAGGGCGAGATCATCGCGCTGGTCGGCGGCAGCGGCGGCGGCAAGAGTTCGATCGCCAGCCTGTTGCTGCGGTTTTTCGATGCCACAAGCGGCGAGGTCGAGGTCAATGGCGACGATATCCGCGGCTTTTCGTTGCAGTCGGTGCGCGCACGCATGGCCATCGTTACGCAACGGGTGCACATCTTTAATGACAGCATCGCGGCGAATGTGGCCTACGGCAGCGAGATCGACCGCGCGCGGGTACAGGCGGCGCTGGAAAAGGCCAATATCTGGGTCCATGTGGCTGCACTGCCAGACGGCATGGACACGCAATTGAACGAGGCGGGCACTAACCTTTCTGGCGGCCAGCGTCAGCGCATCGCGATTGCTCGCGCGCTGTATCGCAAGCCCGAGGTGCTGATTCTGGACGAGGCCACCAGCGCACTCGACAACGCCAGCGAGGCCGCCATTCTCGATACCGTGCGGGCGTTGGCCCCGGATGTCATCACCCTCATCATCGCCCATCGCCTGAGGAGCGTGGAAATGGCAGACCGCATCTATCTGATCCAGCACGGTAAGGTGATCTGTGCCGGAAGCCGCGCAGAGTTGATGCGTGACTGCGAGGCGTTTCGGGAGCTGTATCAATGACACCTTTGACGCGCGGGTTATTGCTCGTCGCCGCCGCCAGCCTGTTCATCGGCTTGAGCGGTGCGCCGCTGTTCGATCTGGACGAGGGTGCGTTCACGGCAGCGACGCTGGAGATGTTCGCCCGCGACGATTTTTTGATGACCTATCTGATGGGCGAGCCGCGCACCGACAAGCCCATTCTTATCTACTGGTTGCAGGCGGCGAGCGTGGCGCTGTTTGGCTGGCAGGAATGGGCGCTGCGCTTGCCCTCGGCGTTGGCCGCGCTTGCCTGGATGGCGATGGCTTATGCCTTTGCCCGGCGTTTGTACGACGAAAACACGGCGGTCGCTGCGGCAGTGCTGACCGCGACGACCTTGGGCGTGGCGCTGGTCAGCCACGCGGCGACGGCGGATGCCTTGCTGAACGCGGCGCTCGCCGGGGCCTTGTTTGCACAGTATTTCGCCCTGCGGGAAGAGAATCGGCGCTTTGCGCTGATGGCCTGGGCGCTGATGGGGCTGGGTTTTCTCACCAAGGGGCCGGTGGCGCTGATTTTGCCGCTGGGCACGGCGTTTTTGTATTGCGCCAGCCGCCGCGAGTGGGCGCAGTTTTTTCGCTATGGGCTGGATTGGCGCGGCATCGGGCTGTTCGTTGTGATTGCGCTGCCGTGGTATGCCGCAGTGACGGCAACCCACGGCACGGTCTTCATCGAAGGCTTTTTTCTCAAACACAATGTGGCGCGCTATGCCGGGGCGATGGAGGGGCATGGCGGCGGACCATTGTATTACCTGCCCGTGTTGCTGATCCTGGCGTTGCCGTTTACCGGGCTGATTTTTGGCCTGATGCGGGACCTCCGCGGCCTGTGGCGCGACGACTTTGGTTGTTATGCCGCGATCCTGTTTTTGTGGGTACTGGCGCTGTTTTCGTTCTCGGCGACCAAGCTGCCGCATTACCTGCTTTATGGTTGTTCGCTGTTGTGGATCGTGTTGGCGCGGCGGTTGGTGATGCAACCGGTGAGCCGTGGGCTGTGGTTGGCGCCATTGTTGCTGGCAGGGTTCTGGCTGTTTTTTCCAGATATCGTGAGTAGCCAGATGGCGCGTCTTCAGCCTCGTTATCAAGTGCAGTTGTCTGATTTGTATGACATTTTTGACCACACCTATCGTGCGGTTTGGCTGGCCGTGCTGGGATTGGCGCTGTTTGGCCTGGCCTGGCGCGCCCAGCATCTGGCTTTGCTGGGCATCGCTGTGTTGTTGTTGGGGGCGTTGACTACACACGGGGTCGCCCATGTCGGCCAGTTGTTGCAAGGCTCGGTGCGCGAGGCGGGCCGCATCGCCGCTACGCTGGATGCGCCGCTGGTGATGCAGGGGCTTGATATGCCCAGTTTTAGCGTTTATGCCGGGCGCGTCGTTCACAAACGGGATCCGGTGGCCGGCGATGTGGTCGTCACCCGCAGCGATTGGCTGGCGCAGATGCCCGCGCATGAGGTTTTGTATCGTAACAAAGGCATTGTGTTGGTGCGGGTGCGGCCATGAGATTCAACCTGAAAACCCCGTGGGGGCGTGCCTGGGCCTGGCTTTATGCCATGTTCGTCGAGCACAACTTCACCAATATCATTCGCTTTAATTTTCATCAGATATCGGATGAGGCCTATCGTTCCTCGCAGCCCACGATGTGGCAATTGCGGCGCGAGGTCAAAAGGCGCGGTATCAAGACCATCATCAATCTCAAAGGTGCCAATCCCGGTTCGGCCTATTACGCATTTGAAAAAGAGCAATGCGCCAAACTGGGCATTGATATGGTGGATATCGATATCTATTCACGGGGCATCCCCGAAGGCGGCCGCATTCGTCGTGCCAAAGAGGTGTTTGAATCAGCCAGATACCCGGTTTGGATTCATTGCAAGGCGGGCGCTGATCGCGCGGGTATTTATTCGACCTTTTATCAATATTTCCGCAAAGGCATTGCGATTGCCGATACCGATCAGCTTAAGCTATGGCCTTTCGGGCATATTCGCCATTCCCATGCCGGCAAGATTGATTTTTATCTGGAACAATTTTTGGATTACCAGCGCAATCATCCAGACGCAGAGTTCCTTGATTGGGCCGAAAATATCGCCGACCGGGAAAAGATCAATCGCGAATTCAAATCGGGCGGATGGGCGAGTTTTATCAACGATGTCGTGCTGAGGCGGGAATGAGCGGATTGGCAGCCCTTTCTGTCATTGTCATCACCAAGAACGAGGCAGAACGGTTGCCGCGTTGCCTGGAGTCGGTGCGCACCATCGCCGATGAGATCGTTGTGGTCGATTCGGGCAGCGCGGATGCGACCCCGGACATTGCCCGTCAATATGGCGCGCGCTTTACCGTAACGCCCGACTGGCCCGGCTTCGGCCCGCAAAAAAATCGTGCTTTGGCGCACGCGACGGGCGACTGGGTGCTGTCGTTAGACGCTGACGAATGGCTGACGCCCGAGTTGGCCGCCGAGATTCGTCAGGTTTTGCAGGCTCCGCAGTCCGATGTGTACGCGCTGCCCCGGCTTTCCAGTTTTTGTGGTCGCCCCATGCGTCATTCCGGTTGGTGGCCGGACCATGTCACGCGCCTGTTCAAACGCGGAGCCGCACGGTTTTCGGACGATCTGGTGCATGAACGACTGGTGTTTTCCGGGACGCATGCGGTGTTACAAGAGCCCATCATGCATGAAACCTACCGTACCCTTGACGAGATGCTGGTCAAGCTCAATCGTTACTCGACCGATGGCGCTCAGAATCACATCCACCAGGGAAAGCGCGGCGGGCTGGGCCGTGCGATTGGCCGCGGGCTGTGGGCTTTTGTGCGCACCTATGTGATTCGTGCCGGGTTTCTCGATGGGCGGGAAGGGTTTTTGCTGGCCGTGGCGAACGCCGAGACGACCTATTACCGTTACCTGAAACTGATGTATTTGGCTGAGGGCCGTGCGTGAAGCTGGCCATCATCCGCCAGCGCTATACCCCGTTTGGCGGGGCTGAGCGCTTTATCGAAAACGCATTGGCTGCGTTGCGAAAACAGAGTGACCTTGATGTTACGGTGATCACCCGTGAATGGCGTGCGCAAGCCTCGCCGCATCGTGTGGTTGTGTGCAACCCTTTTCACATCGGGCGAGTCTGGCGGTTGTGGGCCTTCGCCCGTGCGGCGTGCAATGCGGTGAAACAAGACCATTATGATTTGGTGCAGTCGCATGAGCGGCTGTGTTGCTGCGACATCTTTCGCGCCGGCGATGGCGTGCATCGCGAATGGATCATCCAGCGCGGCCGCATTCTGCCTGCCTGGAGGCGATGGTTGATGAGGTTGTCCCCGTTTCATCAACTGGGCCTGTGGCAAGAGCGGCGCATGTTTGCCTCGCCCCGGCTCAAGGTGATCATCGCCAACTCGCAAGGCGTGAAGGCCGACATCCTGCGCCATTACCCGCAAACCCGAGCCTCTATCGAGGTGATCTATAACGGGGTTGATGGACAGCGATTTCATCCTGGGCTGAAGGCCGATTTTCGCCAGAGCATGCGCGCAAGCCTGGGGATCGCACCTGATGCCCCCGTATTGCTGTTTGTCGGTAGCGGTTTTGAACGCAAGGGCCTGGCGACCGCTATTCGCGCGCTTGCCCGGCTGGACGCAAATACGCACTTGGTGGTGGTCGGCAAAGACCGTCAGCAAAGCCGCTATTTGCGGATGGCAAGGCAACTGGGTTTGTTAGAGCGCGTGTTTTTCGTCGGCCCGCAACCGGATGTGCGCCCCTATTACGGCATGGCCGATTTGTTTGTGTTTCCCAGTCTGTATGACCCGTTCCCCAATGCCGTGCTGGAGGCGATGGCCTGCGGTCTGCCGGTGATCGTCAGCAAAACCTGCGGTAGTGCAGACTTTTTTCCCAATGAGGCATTGGATGCGCTGGATGACAAAGCCTGGGCAGTGAGTATTGCAAAAGCCCTCATTTCTGCGAACGCAGGGCAGATGTCAGCCGTCTCGTGCAAAATTGCCGAGCAACTCGGCATGGAGTCCATGACGGCGGCGATGCTGGCGCTCTATCAACCCTTTCAGGCGTGTCCTCGCGTGCCATGAGTCAACCCAAGCGCATTCTCGTCATCAAGTTCCGACACATCGGCGATGTGCTGCTGACCACACCGCTGATCTCTACGCTGAAGCGGGGCATCCCGGATTCAAGGGTATGTGCTGTGGTCAAGCCCGGCACCGAAACCATGCTCGAAGGACTCCCGGATCTGGATGCGTTGTATGTGGTTCCCATGCGACAAAAGGATGAGTCCGCTGTAGGCTTTTTTGTGCGCACGCTCAAGTTTTTGCGCCAGTTGCGCCAGGAACACTTTGACCTGGCCATCAACACGACCGAAGGGGATCGCGGCATTTTGCTGTCCTGGTTGATCGGTGCCAAAGAACGCTGGGGGTTAGTTAAAGACGGCCGCGAAAAGACCTGGCAGGCGCGTTTGCTCACCCGGCAATTCAAGCCCCTGCAAGGTTTCGTTCATACCGTTATCCGCAACCTGGCATTTGCTGCGCCACTGGGCCTGAAGGAATGCCGAGAGGTGAAACTGTCTGTTTCTGAATCGGATAAGGCGCGGCTGAGCGTGTTGCTGTCTGAGCAGGGCTATGCCCCCTCCTCTGAAAGCCCGCTGATCCATTGTCACCCCACCTCCCGCTGGATGTTCAAATGCTGGCCAGCCGACCAGATGGCTAAAACGATCGACTGGTTGCACGGGCAAGGATGCCGCGTGGCCTTGACCTGCGCCCCGGATGCCAGGGAGCGGGCATTTCTGGATTCGATTCTGGCTGCCTGTAAAACGCGCCCCATCGACCTGGGTGAACGGCTGACACTCAAACAGACTGCGGCCCTGTCCGGTATGAGCCGTCTGTTTTTTGGCGTGGATTCAGCGCCGATGCATATGTCGGCAGCAATGGGTACGCCGACACTGGGGATTTTTGGACCCTCTGGAACCTTTGATTGGGGCCCGTGGCCGAATGGCTGGGATGGGGATGGAACCCCGTTTCCCGGCTGGAATGGGGTAAAACACATGCCGCCCCATGGGGTCGTTCAGGATGATCGCGACTGTGCGCCTTGCGGGCGTGACGGATGTCCGAGTACCAAGCGCAGTGAGTGCCTAGAGGATCTGTCGGCGGATAAAGTGATTCATGAGCTAGGGCGGATGCTTGGATTAACCGTGGCGCACCTGACGCCAATGCTGCGATAGCCTGAGCGTAGTTGAATTGCCCCGGTCGGTTGGCGATATGGCGTATGCATTACGAACCGGAGTGTCCCCTTGGGTGGTTGTGGCCTCGCGATGGGCGTCGATGTCAGCCATGACATCGGCCAGTTTTCCGTTCAACTATAAACGGGCGTACCAGCGCCACGCATCGAACACAATCTGTTCGATGTTGGTGACATTCGGCATCCAGTTCAATTTCTTGCGGGCCATACCCGCATCCGCCACTAGTATCGCAGGGTCACCCAATCTGCGCGGGGCATTGCGTACACATATCCCCCGTCCGGTCACTCGGGTAGCCACATCAATCACTTCGCGCACTGAATTTCCCGTAGTGCTGCCAAGATTGAGCGCCATTGATTCGCCGCCATCCAACAGCCACTCCAGAGCTGCCAAATGGGCATCGCACAAATCCATTACATGCACATAATCGCGAATGCAGGTACCGTCCGGCGTGTCATAGTCATCGCCATAGATATCAATACCCTCGCGTTGGCCTAATGCTGCTTGCAACACCAAGGGAATCAAATGGGTTTCCGGGTCGTGACGCTCACCCAGGCTGCTATCCGGTGCTGCGCCAGCCGCATTGAAATAACGCAGGGCCACGCTTTTCAGGCCATACGCATGGTCATAATCAGACAATGCCTGTTCGAACATGAGTTTCGTCCGCCCATAAGGATTGATCGGTGCCAGCGGATGCCGCTCATCGATGGGGGAATACTGCGGATTTCCATACACAGCGGCAGAAGATGAAAAAATAAATTTCGTATTCGGTGCCGCCACCATAGCGTCCAAGATATTCATCGAATTGACCAGGTTATTGCGATAGTACTTGGCGGGGTTCGCCATGCTTTCACCCACCTGGATATAAGACGCAAAATGCATCACCCCGTCGTATTGTCTCGCCAACAAATCCAGCATCAATTCACGATTGCCGATATCCCCCAAGATGAAATTCGCACGCGCATCCACTGCATCACGAAAACCACCGCAGAGATTATCGAGCACGCTGACGGCATGCCCTTGATCAAGCGCCAGCCTGACCATATGCGAGCCGATATAGCCCGCCCCCCCCACCACAAGAATCTTGCTCATCGATTAATGTCCCTTTTCAAACAAGCTATGACAGGCGCGCATTACCTGGTCTACACAAATGCGACTGACATCCAATGAAGCATCTTGCAGCACAACATGGGGAACCGCCCACGGGTGCCAGCGCGCAACGGTCGATTGACCAAACAAGCATACGATTGATTTGCCCAAGCCGGCGGCAAGATGCATGGCGCCGCCATCTCCACACACCACACCATCGCAAAGGGACAATGCGGCAATCAGCTCTTCCAGGCGCCGGGTCGGTACGGGCGTGATCGGCAAGCCCTTCGTCATGGTCATGATTGTTTCGGCCTTGTCGTCGTCACCGGGATGTTGTGGGTTATCTGACCGCCCTGGTGCCCAGAGCAGGAGCAAGGCGCAGTTCTCGGCTGCCAGACGGCGTGCCAAGTCGGCAAAAGACTCGGCTGGCCAGCGTTGCGACGGTTTTCGGGCGCTGATGTGTATGCCAATCAGCCTTGTGGCAGGCCCATGCACTGGCAACAATCGCCTGATGCCAGCTTGTTCGCCCGCAGCGGCCACGATATGCGGAGCGGGCGTTTCATAGGCGAGTCCCAGACGCGAGAGCAGATGACAGCACTGCTCGACCTCATGGGGACCGGCCACCTGGTCCTGCTCATCCCGGACCAGAACCTGCCTTCCCGCCACCCAGCGGGCGAAGCGCAGGGCGCTGGCATTTCCGCCGCCGGGCAGGAGTACCCAGTCGAAGCCCTGCCGGCGCAGCCCTAGCACCGTGCGCAGGCGCTGCCAATGCAGACCGAGTACCGATTCCCCCGGATCCCGGTGCTTGGCTTTGGTGTAGGCGTGCAGGGCGTCGATGTCGGGGTGGTTCGCCAGGACCGCCTGGTTGTAGCGGGTGACCAGGCATTCTATGCGGGCCCGGGGCAACTGTCGGCGAAGTTCATGCAACAGCGGCGTGGTGCAGACCAGGTCGCCGATATTGTCGCGGCGGATGACCAGGATGCTGGGTGACCCTGCTGGCATCCTAATCGACGATGTCCGCAAGACTGGACTTGCGTATGCGAAGGCCGTTGCCGTAATCGATGTCTCCGGAAATGTAGGGATCCACACCGGACAGATTCGAGAAACCGGCTTTGCGCATACGCAGCAGCAAGCTACCGGCGCCACAGCCCACGTCGAGAATGCGTGCGTCCAGGTCCAATTCGAGGCCGTCGAACCAGGAGAAATAGCCGGGAGGGCGTGCCAGCCTGGCCAACAGGCGGCTGAGCGGCATGTCGCGACCCAGCAGGGCACGATTGCGTAGCCTGCGCCATGCCGGAACCTTGGGAATGCTGACATTTGCCGGTGGCGCGTAGGAGTAGTAGTGGGACGGATAGTAGCGATCAAGATCGTCCGGGATACGGTCAATCTGCACGCAGCCGCAATTCGCGCATTCGAAGTACTCGAACTGATCTTTCCAGCCAAAATACATTTCCCTGGCGATGAAGGGTTGGTTTCCCTCACGGTTGCCGCAGATGCGACAGGTGTGGCTGGTGTCATCGGTCATGGCATGTCACTCGGGTAGATTTCAGACAGCAACCGCTCCATGCGGTCCCTTGGGGTGGGCAGGTCGAGAACCCGTAGCAGGCCCGCTATGGCAATGCGATCCCGCTCCGCTTCATGTGCAAGGAAGTAGTCGACCTTTTCCTGCATTTCTCCTGGCGACGCAAAGGCACTGATTTCCTGCTCCAGCACGAACAGGTCCTCGAGATCGGCAGAGTATTCCGTCAGCAGGAGGGCGCCGCATGCCGGTACATCCACCACGCGCAGGGTGGTTCCAGTAGCTTCGCCGGGATCCCATTGGTTGATGTTGATGACAATACGTGCAGATTGGTAGAAGCGGGTCAGTTCCTCTCCATGCATCGTGTTCTTGACCACATGTCGTGCCAGGGCTGGATTGCTGGTGAGCGTACGGGTGCTCCATCCCGGGCCGACGATGCCCAGGTTGTATCCGGCGAGCCGGTCCAGATACGTCTGCCGCTTTGGATTCCAGATGCCTACGAAGACTACGTCGTATCTGTGGTCGGAAACTTCGGCAGGATAATAGCGTTCGCGATCCAGGTTCCACGCAGGGAGGTAGCGCATCCTGTCCGAACACAGGTTGCTGTGGATGCAGTAATACGCGTCGTAATGTGGAACATCGTTCACAAGGTTCTGCAGCCTGCGCACGTCCTTGATCCACCACCCGACCACGCTGGCGCCGCGTTGTTGCATCCGGGCCAGCATCACCGGATCCAGAGCATTGCCGCGGATGACAAGAACCAGTTCCGGTTGGTGAAGCTCGAACGCACGCCAGACCCGGTCGTTGCGCACAGCAAGCTCACGGCTGACATAGTAGTCCGAGAGGCGCTGTTTCAGCCCGAATCGCTTGGCAAGGGATTTCGACCAACGCTTGAGCATTTCGGGCAACTTGCGCCGGCGATCCTCGGTATCCACGTTCTGGACATCGCAACCGACTTCCGCGAGCGCAGCCGCACATTGCCGGGAATGGGGCAATGTCAGCGACGAGAAATCCCCGCAGACCAGGACGCGCGGCGTTCTCATGTTTGGCCGGACGATTTTGGGACCACGGCAGTGACCGCTTCAACGCTCGCCCTGGACTGTTGGCCTGCCTTGATCAGGTTCAGTGCCCTCTGCTCGTAGGTGTGGTCCCGCATCACCCGTGCATGGGCGGCTTCCGCGATGCGGCGCGATTCCTCGAAATGGGCCAGCCAGTAGCGGACCTTTTCGACGCAGTCGTCCAGGTCGGTGAAGCCGGCCCATTCCGTGGCCAGGTCGAAGTCGTCGCCGGCGTGGCGGCGTTCGTCGGTGAGCAGGAAGCCGCCCCGGGCCGGCACGCCGTAGCAGCGTTCCGGCAGGCCCCAGCTGAGCGTGCCGCCATGGTCGCAGGAGGAGCGGTAGGACAGGTTGATGCGGGAGCGCTGGATCACGCGTATCTGCTCTTCCTCGCCGATTCCGGAGGAGTGCCGGATGCAGTGGCGCAGGCCGAGGGCGTCCAGGCGGCCACGCAACTCGCCGAAGAAGCGCTCCCTTTCCGCGTGTTCCTTGTAGCGGGTGCCGTCCATGTTGCCGAGGAACGAGACGTCCCATTCGTAGAAGGCCGGGTCGCGCATCTCCTCCAGGCTGTGGCCGTGCAGGTTGAAGTTGCGCACCCAGACCGCGTTCGCGCTGTAGACCTTGGTGGGCGCAAAGTCCCAAGTGGGTTGCAGGGTGTGGCTGGCGTAGACGTCCAGGGGCCGCAGCGCGCGGAACAGGGCCATGCGCCGCCAGCGCAGGCCCATGTGCCAGGGCGCGTCCCGGTCCAGGCCCAGGAAGGGCACCCGGGCCGACTTCAGGCGCCGCTTGAGGGCGATGCTGGCCCACGGTGCGCGGATCGCCTCGTAGAGGTTGGTCACGCACAACCCGGTGCGCGCCAGCAGGTCCGCATCCGGCGACCAGACGTTCTCCGCCACTCGGAAGCCGATGTTCTCGAAACCTTCCTTGAGGGGCAGAAAGCCCTTGCGGTAGTTGAGGATGACGGTGTCGCGCGGCATGGGAAATCAGGGGGCGGGTCGGTTCATGGCGGCGGCCGTGGCTTCTGCCAGTCGGGCGACGCGCCGGGTGAAGGCGTCCTCCCGGAATTGCTCCAGGTGGGGCTGGGCCTGCTCCGGGATGATGCGGAACGGCCGGGTTTCCAGGCGGGTGAGGAGTGTATCGAAACTCGCGCCGGCATCGTGACGCGGGTCCGCATAAAAAAGCCCGGTGACGCCATCGGACACGGTTTCCGTGAAGGGCGGGGCGTCCACCGCCAGCACCGGGGTGCCGCAGGCCTGGGCTTCGAGGATGTTGAGACCGAGGGCTTCCTTCTCCGGCAGCCCGGCCAGCAGATAGTCCAGGTTGCGGTAGGCCGTGCCGACCTGGCGCTGCTGACCCCAGAAACGCACGCGCCCCTGGATAGGCGCCAGTTCGCGGCGCAGGTCCCGCACCGAGCCGTAGCCGCCGGCGCCGAAGATCTCCAGGCGGACCCCAGGGTGCCTGGCGAGCACCGGCGCCAGGTGGTGGAACAGCAGGGGGAACTGCTTGATCGGGGTGATCCGGGACACCAGGCCCAGGGTGATGCCGGGCATGCGGCTGAAGCGGCGGCGCGGCTGCAGGGCGGCATACAGCGGATGGAACCAGGAAAGGACGCGGTCGCGCACCTTGCGCAGGTCCCAGTCGTATGGGGAGCCGGCGTACAGGGGGATGTCGTCGTCGCGGTCGCGACCGGCCAGGTCCGCCACCCCCAAGAGCGGCTCGGCGTGGACATGGTGGATGTCGGCGGCGTGCAGACTGGCGGCGACATGGGATGACACCGGGTAGACCAGGTCATAGTGGCGCAGGTAGGCGGGATCGCGCCCGTACAGGGGCATGTGGGCGATGGCACTCAAGAAGTGGCCGGCCCGGCGCAGGGGAGCGGCCTCGTGTTCACGCGCCGGGGTGTGGAATACCAGCCAGTGCCGGCCGCCTTGCAGGTGTCCTGCGATGGCGTCCGGCCCACTGACCGGCACGGCCCGGCAATGCGCGGGCAGGCGGCCTGCCCAGTGGGGGTTGTCGGGATGCACGAACAGGGTGGTGGGCACGCTCAGAGCCTGCAGCGCCCGGGTGAAGAAGACCGTATAGCCCTCGCCGCCGCCCCAGCCGGTTTGCAGGTTGACCTGGTGGCAGGGGGTCATGTCCAGCTCTTCAGCCAGGCCCTGGCGATGCGGCGCCGCTGCGGGGTTTCGACGGCGTTGCGCCAGAGCAGGCGGTAGACGCCGTCGTGGCGCAACTGGCGGTACAGGCGCCGGCGCAGTTCCCCGGAGTGGAGCTTGCGCAGCTTGTGGAAGATGGACAGGGCACCGTCCACCAGTTGCCAGCGCACCAGGCGCTGGAGGCCGGGGTCGTCGCCGATGCCGGCGGCCATCTCGGCGAGGCCGCGGGCGTTATGCACGGAACTGGCGATGACCGCATCCAGCTTGCGATCCATGACCTCGGGGGGAGCGCTGCGCTGGGGGCGTCGGTAGAAATAGCCCGGGGTCGGATCGTACGCTGTCCGTTTCGCTTCGAGGAACGCCCGGGTGGTCCACAGCACGTCCTCGTGGATCAGCCGCGGCACGAAGCGCAGGCCCAGCCGTTCGATGAAATCGCGCCGGTACAGGTGCAGCCAGACCATGTGCAGGAAGGTCTTGTTGCCCAGCCGGTGGCGCAGCACCTCGCGCCCCGACATCACGGCGCAGGACAGGTCGTCCCGGTAGATGGGGCAGTCCTGGCCGCGCCCTTCGAAGTGGTAGGTGCCGTTGCCGTGGGCCAGGTCCAGATCGTTGGCGCGGGCCAGGTCGAGCAGCCGGCGGAAGTAGCCGGGCTCGATCCAGTCGTCGGAATCGATGAAGGCCACGTATTCGCCCGAGATGTGGTCGAGGCCGGTGTTGCGCGCAGCGGACAATCCGCCGTTCTCCTGGCGGATGACGCGGATCTCCGGGTGGTCTGCGGCATGACGGGCCAGGATGGCGGGGCAGTCGTCGGTGGAACCGTCGTCGACGATGACGATCTCCATGCCGGAGAGATCCTGTGCCACCAGGCTTTCCAGGCATCGCTCCAGGTAGGGCGCGACGTTGTAGACCGGCATCACCAGGCTGAGGACAGGCTTCATGGTGATTCCCGGAACAAATAGAACACGTTCTTGCGCGTGTTGCTGGTGTCGAGGGCGAAGCCGGCGGCAAACAGCCAGCCCAGCATTTCCGAAGTCCGGGTATAGCCAAGTACATGGGGATGCAGTTCGATCACGATCTTGCGGACCGGGTCCAGGCGGGCATGGCGCAGCAGATCGTATTCGCCGCCTTCGATGTCGACGATGAGGAAGCTGGGCTGGATTCTGTCGATTTCCCGGTTGAGGTCGATTTGGCCGACCTTGATGGGCGTCGCGTCCGGCGATCCCTGGATCAGGGAGGAGGCCCAGTAATCCTTTTCCAGCCAGAAGGTGCGTTCCGCCTCGCCTTCTCCCAGCAGCACGTTGTTGACCGAGGGGGCCACGCCGTTGGCCTGGTGGACCAGCTTGATCACGTCCATCAGCTGGGGGTTGGCTTCGTAGGCGAACACGCGTTCGCTGCCGGTGACCTTGGCGCACAGGGCGGAGAGGAAACCGATGCCGGCGCCGATCTCCATCACCACGTCGCCGGGGGCCAGGGACTTGCCCACCAGCTCCGCTTCCCTGGACTCATAGCCGCCGAAGAAGATGTCCTTGACGATGGGTGGCGTGATGGCGGGATGGCGTATGGGCAGGCGCACCCCGTAATTGCTGGCGTAGTCGCCCTTGGGGAGGAGCCAGAGCAGGCGCCGGATGCGTTTTTCGGTCTTGCCGCCGGGTCGAATCATCTTGGGCTCTCGTCAGTCGCTGGTTAAAGGATGGGCCGCCAGCCAGATCAGCAGCACCACGAAGGTGTAGGCCAAGCGCCGCGAGGCCTGGTTGGCCTTGGCTTCCCGCCACGATTGTTGCACGGCGGCGGCATCGAGGAAAGGGGCCAGTTCTCCGCAGCGGGCGATGTAATGCTCGCAGGCGGCGTTCCACTGGCCGTTGAAATAGTGCTGCAAGGGCACCGAGAAACCATGCTTGGGCCGGTTCCACACTGCTTCGGGAAGATGCCGGCGGGCCAGCGCCCGCAGCAGCGCCTTGCCGCCCCCGGCGTCGTAATGGATCGCGGCGGGCCACTCCAGCACCCGGTCCAGCACCGGGTTGCCCAGCAGGGGGACGCGCACTTCCAGGCTCTGGTCCATGCTCGCCCGGTCGGTCTTGACCAGGCAATCTTCGGAGAGATAGGTCCACAGGTCGGCGCGCATCAGGCTGGCCGTGTCCATGCCCCGGCCGTAGCTTTGCGCCAATCCGCGCCACAGCTCCAGGGTGGCCTCCGGCCGCGCCGCGGCCAGCACCTCGGGACGCAGATAGGCCCCCATATCCTTGCGCGAACGGGGGTAGTCACCCAGTTCCACATGGCGGTACAACAGCATGTCCGCGCCGGCCAGGCCACGCCGGGTCAGGGCGCCGGGCAGCCATCCGCGGCGCACCCCGGCGCGGATCAGGCGGCGCAGCGGGCTATCCGGGTAGTGTTTGCCTTCCAGGGCGGCCGTATAGATGGGCCGCTCGGGTTGCTTGTCATCGAAGTGGTAAATGCCATTGCACAGGGCGATGTCCAGGTCGTCACGCTCGGCGGCTTCGACCAGGGTCTGAAACATGCTGGGGGCGACAAAGTCGTCGGAATCGACGAAGGCCAGCCATTTTCCGGTGGCGTACCGGAGCCCCGTGTTGCGGGCCGCTGAAAGTCCGCCATTCTCCTGGCGAATGATGTTCAGCGAGGGCAGGCGGCCGGCGGCATATTCGGCCAGGATGGCTGGTGACTCATCGGTTGAGCCGTCATCGACGGCGATGATTTCCTTTGCGGGTCTTTCCTGGTTGGCCAGGCTGTCCAGGCACTGGCGCAGATAGGGCGCCACGTTATAGACCGGCAGGACGACGGACAGGTCGAGAGGTGTCATCGTATCAGCCCTCGTTGGCCTTCATGCCAGGCCAGAAGTGCGTGGTGGAGTTTTGCGGCGCGGTGTGCATAGGTGTGGTTGGCGAGTACATGCCTGTAACAACGCTCGGCCAGGTTGCGCGCTTGGTCGAAATGTTCGAGCCAGTAGCGAATCTGGTCTATGCAATCATCGATTCCGTCGAATTCGGCCCAATTGTCACCCACTGAGAAATCGTCTCTGGCGTGTGTGCGCTTGTCGCAAAGGATGAAGCCGCCGCAGGCCGGGATGCCGTAACAGCGTTCCGGCAGGCCTGAGGCGATGGGAAATCCGTACTCGCAGCGAGCGCCGAAATTGAGATTGATGCGCGAGGACTGTATGAATTTGATCTGCTCGTTCACGCTCATGCCAGCGGTTTCTCTAAAGCAGTGGGTGATTCCCAAGGTATCGAGGCGTCGACCCAATTTCGAGAAGAACTGTTCGCGGGCTTGGTCTTCCTTGTAGCGTCGGCCATTCATCCCTCCAAAAAATGTGACATCCCAGCGGTAATGTCCTGGATTGCGTAGTTGCTTGAAGATCGTGTCGGTATCGCCACGCAGGTTGTAGGCCTGGATATTTGCGGCATTGGGGAGATAGACGGTCAAATCAGCGAAGTTTCTGCTTTCGTCTATCAGGGTGTGGGTGGCATAGAGATCATAGAGGTGAAACCTCTGTGCCGCCCAGAGTCGCCAGGCTCGATTCGGTTTGGTGTAATTGAGGTAATGCGGGGCATCCTGGTTCCAGCAGAACAGTGGCAGGCCTCGGGCATTCAGCCTGCGTCGGAGGTTGCGCACCTGGAGGGGATGCCGGATCCCTTGGTAGAACCAGATATAGGCGGCCAGATTACCGGGGGCATCCATATGGGCGAGCATCGGATCCGGGGCGGTTTCGATGCCCCGTTCCGCCAGTGCCTGAATGAGAGGCGCACCCAGGTTGTCATGGATGGCGATGATTCGGTTTCGAGAGGGCGTTGAAATCGGGGCCATTAATCATTCGTGGAAGGGCGTCGGTGCATGGATGTTCGTGGGGACAATGAAGCTGTCCTGGAATGGAGCCTCAGTCCTCTTTGAAAAGATACAGGACATGTCTTGCCGCCGGGTCGAATTATCTTGGGCTCTCGTCAGTCGCTGGTTAAAGGATGGGCCGCCAGCCAGATCAGCAGCACCACGAAGGTGTAGGCCAGGCGCCGCGAGGCCTGGTTGACCTTGGATTCCCGCCACGATTGTTGCACGGCGGCGGCATCGAGGAAAGGGGCCAGTTCTCCGCAGCGGGCGATGTAATGCTCGCAGGCGGCGTTCCACTGGCCGTTGAAATAGTGCTGCAAGGGCACCGAGAAACCATGCTTGGGCCGGTTCCACACTGCTTCGGGAAGATGCCGGCGGGCCAGCGCCCGCAGCAGCGCCTTGCCGCCCCCGGCGTCGTAATGGATCGCGGCGGGCCACTCCAGCACCCGGTCCAGCACCGGGTTGCCCAGCAGGGGGACGCGCACTTCCAGGCTCTGGTCCATGCTCGCCCGGTCGGTCTTGACCAGGCAATCTTCGGAGAGATAGGTCCACAGGTCGGCGCGCATCAGGCTGGCCGTGTCCATGCCCCGGCCGTAGCTTTGCGCCAATCCGCGCCACAGCTCCAGGGTGGCCTCCGGCCGCGCCGCGGCCAGCACCTCGGGACGCAGATAGGCCCCCATATCCTTGCGCGAACGGGGGTAGTCACCCAGTTCCACATGGCGGTACAACAGCATGTCCGCGCCGGCCAGGCCACGCCGGGTCAGGGCGCCGGGCAGCCATCCGCGGCGCACCCCGGCGCGGATCAGGCGGCGCAGCGGGCTATCCGGGTAGTGTTTGTCTTCCAGGGCGAAGCGCGGGTAGCCGGCGAACAGCTCGTCGCCGCCGTCGCCGCTGATGGCCACGGTCACCGCCTGGCGGGTGAGGCGGGAAAGCTCGTGGGTGGCCACGTAAGCGGGGTCCGCCAGAGGCTGGTCCAGGGCGGCGATGGCGGCTTCGAACATCGTGGAGTCGATGGCCGGAGCCTCGATCACCTGGTGTTCGGTGGCGTATTGCGCCGCCACCGCCCGGGCCGCCGGGGTTTCGTCGAAGCCCGCCTGGGGGAAGCGGATGTTGAAGGTGAGCAAGGGCCGCATCCCCGCCTCGGCCATGTAATGCACCATCAGGCTGGAGTCGATGCCGCCGGAGAGGAAGGCGCCCAGGGGCACGTCCGCCACCATCTGCCGGCGCACGCTCTCCCGCACGGCGGCATCTACCGCGTCCAGAGCCTCGTCGAAGGTGGGCGCCGCGTCACCGGGACCGGGCGGCTGCCAATAGCGGCGGGTCGCCACCTTGCCGGCGGCGAAGGTCAGCAGGCTCCCCGGCGGCAGTTGCGCCACGTCGCGCAGCATGGAGCGGGGCGCGGGGATGGCTTGAGCGGCCAGGTAGTCGCGCAGCGCCTGCGCGTCCAGGCGGCGGGGGAAGCCCGGCAGGGCGAAGAAGGGGGCCAGGGTGGAGGCGAACAGCAGCCCGCCATCCAGGGCGGCGTAGAACAGGGGCTTGACCCCCAAGCGGTCGCGGGCTAGGGTGAGGCGTTGCTCGGTGGCATCCCAGACGGCGAAGGCGTAGATGCCGTCGAGGCGGCCGAGCAGGGCCTCGCCCCAGGCGCGCCAGCCTTGCAGCAGCACCTCCGTGTCGGAATGGCTGTGGAAGACGTAGCCCTGGACTTCCAGCTCCCGGCGCAATTCCCGGAAGTTGTAGATTTCGCCGTTGAAGCTCAAGGTCCAGCGGCCGTCCTCGCTCTGCATGGGCTGGGCGCCGCCGGCCAGGTCGATGATGGCCAGACGGCGGTGAGCCAGCACGGCCGGCCCCGCTTCCATCACGCCGTGGGCGTCCGGGCCGCGCGGGCGCAGGGTATCCAGGGCGGCGGGGATGTGTTCGCGCCATCGGGTAGCTACGGCGCCCAGGATGCCGCACATGGTCAGATGGCCTCCGCGAGGGCTTCGTAGCGGGCGGCCACCGTTTCCGCAGCAAAGGCATCCAGCTCGTGGCCGAGCCGCGGCGGTGGTTCGGCCAGAGCGGCGGCCATGCCCTGGGCCAGGGCCGCGGCGTCGTTCATGGGCACCAGCCAGCGCGCCAGATCGCCGCTGAGCACCTCGCGCGGCCCGGAAGGGCAGTCGGTGGAGAGGACGCGAGTGCCGCAGACCAGGGCCTCCACCAGCACGTTGGGCAGGCCCTCGTGGTCGGAGCAGAGCACCAGCAGGTCGGCGCCGGCGATCCAGGGATAAGGATTGGCCTGGAAGCCCGCCACCCGGACCCGGTCTTCCAGGCCCCGCTCGGCGATCATCCAGCTCAACGCCGCCGCCGGTTCGCACAGCAGCACCAGCTCGTGTTCCAGGCCGGCCAGCTTCCAGGCATCCAGGAGCAGGTCGTGGCGCTTCTGGGCAGCGAAGCGGCCGACGTGGATCATGTAGGGCCGCCGCGGCAAATCCTGGGCGGGTTCCGCCGCCAGACGCCGCAGCCGGGTGATGTCGAAGGGGTTGTAGACGGTGGCGATGTCGCCGGAGAGGCCCAGCTTTTCCCGCAGGTCGCTCGCTACTCCTTCCGACACCGCGAGCAGCGCCTGGCCGCCGTAGACCTTCCGGTAGCGCGCCAGGCGGCGCCGCGCCTTGGCCGCGTCCTGCCGGGCCAGGCGCTCGATCTCCGCCGACAGGGTGTTGGCGATGCGGAAACGCACCCGCGGCAACCGCGCCAGGCGCACCACTTCGTCGCAGTAGGGCAGCGTGGAGACGGTCAGATGGATGGGCCGGTGAGCATTCAGCCGCTTCCACAGTCCTTTCAGCCGCCAGGCCGCCAAGCGCTTGCCCAGCCAGCCATGGCCGATACCGGCGGGGCTGGCGGTATGCAGGGTGAGGCCATCGGGCAGGCGGTGTTCCACCCGCTCCTCCAGCAGGATCAGGTCCACGCCGTGGCCGCGGCTGTTGAGCAGCGCCGCCAGGTTGAGCATGGCCCGCTCGGCGCCACCGCCGGCCAGATTGGTGAGCACCAGGGCGAAGTTCACGCCAGGGCCTCGCGCACCTTGGCCAGCACCGTATCCACCGGAATGTCGGCCATGGGGTAGGCATCCGGATCGTAGCCTTCGCCCGCCCGCGGGTGGTCCACCGTCCATAGACAGGGATGTTCCAGGGGGGCCAGGAAATGGCTCGGCGATGAACCGTGATACATGGCCACCATGGGCCGGTGCAGCGCCCCCATGATGTGGGTGGGGCCGGTATCCACGCCCACATAGAGGGTGAGCTCGTTCATCAGCGCCCCGGTCTGGCGCAGGGTCAGGCGGCCGGCATAGTGGGTCGAGCAGTCGGACAGCGCGGCATGCAGCGCCTGGGTGCGCTCCCGTTCCAGGGGGCCGCCGAAGATGAGGAAATGCGCCGCCGGATGGTCGCCGCGGATGCGCCGGCAAAGCTCGATGAATCGTTCCACCGGCCAGTCACGAAAGCCCTTGGTGGGGAAGCTGGCTATTTGCAGGCCGAGCAGAGGGCTCACCCCGCGAGCCCGCAAAGGAGCCAGTTCCTGGGCCGCCCAGGCATGTTCGCCGGCGGCCACCACATAGGACAAATGCCTGCCCGCCGCCGGGATGCCCAGGGCTTCGGGGAGGGATAGCAGATAGTCCACGGCGTTTCGGGTATGAAAGGCCGGTTCCGGTACCGCCCGCCAAAGCCGCCCATCCAGCTTCGCATCTTCCTGGCGGAAGGCCGCCACCCGGCCGGCTACCCGCAAGGCGTACTCCACCAAGGGCCGGTCGAAGCCCCAGACCAGCGCCAGATCGTAGCGGCGACCGGGCATCCAGCCGCGCAACGGCGCGCTCTTCTTGGTGATGTGTCCCAGGCGATGGATGAAAGGCAGGCCTTGCAGGATCTCGGCGCGTTTCGGGTGGGCAAGGCAGGTCAGACGTGCCTTGGGGTAGGCTGCCGCCAGGGCGCGCAAGGCCGGGGTGGCCAGCAGGGTGTCGCCTATGCGGGAGACATGCACCACCAGGATCTCGTGGACGACTGCCGGTTCGATGTCCATCGTCGCGAGCCTGCGCTCAGAACTTCAGGAGGCGCTGGCGCAGCCCTTCCAGGATCACCGACAGCAGCAGCCGGTGGTACGCGCGGCCAGGCCGGTGGGGCAGGCAGGCCAGGGAAAAGCCATAACCAGCTGGAGGCGCACCGGCATCAGTCCAGCGGTGGGCCTCGGGTAATTGCTCCCAGGAGCCTTGATCGAGGTGGTGGGAAATCTCGGCGATGGACGGCAAGTCGCTATACAGCGATTCCGGTAGGTTGTCGGTCAGGTAACGCCGCTCCAGGGAACCTGCTGCGGTGTCGTGCACAAATACTAGAGGTATTCGTCCGCCGGACAGCAGGCGTAGGGCCAAGCGCAGGCCCCGGTAGCCCTTGGGGCCGTCTATCAGTGCCACATCGCCCGGCTGCGCCATTTTCGGTAGCAACCGGGTGGCATCGCCGAACAACTGTTTCACATTGCTGCGCCCGCGCAGGCGCTCGGCAGCGACGGTCACATCGGGCGAATTGCGGTCGTATTCGATGCTGATGATTTCCGCTTCGGGAAAACAATGCGACAGGATCAGGGTGCTTTGTCCGCGGGCGCGGCCGGATTCAAGGATGCGGCGCGGTTTGAGCCGGCTGGCCAGAAGCCAGAAGAAGAACATTTCCGAGAACAGGATGCCCTTGCGCTCATAGGGAATGTCGGCGACCTGCACTTGGAATTCGGCGATTCTTTGGTGCGCGACCTGGGTTAACTGGGTGGGGGTGATGAGAGTGTTAGCGGACATGGGTGACTCGTTCGAATACGGATTGCATGGCATCGAGCATGGACTCTCGTGTGTGGCGGGCCAGCGCGGTGGCGCGCGCGGTCTGGCCTAGGCGAAGTGCCAGGCCGGTATCGTCGAGCAGGCGACGCAGTGCCGTGGCTAGGGCCGGGACATCCTGGGGCGGGACGATGAGTGCGGTTTGCTCGTCTTGCAGAATTTCGCTGATGCTGCCTACGGGGGTGGTGACGATGGGTAGGCCCACCAGCATGGCTTGCATGAGCGCTTGCGGCACGCCTTCGTTGGCATAGGAAGGCAGGCAGAGGATGTCGAGCGCCTGTAGCCAGAGTTCGGCGTCGTTGCGTTGGCCAGCCAGCACGACGCGGTCGCCGAGGCCGAGCGCGGCGATCTTCTCCAGAATCGGTTCGCGCATCGGGCCGGCGCCGACGATCACAAGACGCAGCGCGGGACGATTCAGCGCGGCGAAGGCGTCGAGCAGGAAGAGATGTCCCTTCCAGCTGCGCAAGGTTGCGACGATGCCGAGATGGACGCACGCCGGGTCGAGACCGACGCGCGCCTTGGCGGCCGCCTTGTCGGCCGGGGGGGCGAAACGCACCGTATCGATGCCGGTCGGCACGGAAACGACACGGGCGGGATCGAGCCCCAGCCGGTCGATCAGGTCTTCGCGCAGGCGCTCGCCGGTGGTGACGACGGCTCCGGACTGGCGGTAGAGCCAGCGATTGGCGAAGTTGCCGGACACCGGTGCCGAGATGTGGCGGGTGCGCACGATGGCCGGCGGCCGCGGCAGGGTGGCGCAGGCCAGTGCGACCAGCCATGAATCGGCGGAGCTGTGGGTATTCACCACATCGTAGCCGCCCGCCGCAAGCTGGCGGCGAATGGCGACAAAACCGGCGACGGTACGAAACTCGATGGGCAGCGGCACGACCGGCACGCCGTAACGGGCGGCTTCCTCCGTCATGCGTGCATGCTGCGGACAGGCGACCGTCACCTCGTGCCCGCGCTCGATCAGTCCGCGCGCTTCTTCGAGGATGCGAATTTCCTGTCCGCCCCAGCCGCAGGAGGCTTCGGTGTGGAGGATGTTCATAGGCACGCTTTCTTATGCGCGAGGAAATGTGAGCCCACCCCGAAAACCTTCGCTGCGCTCGGTTCTCCCCTCAAGGGGCAAGAAACTCTTGGGGCGGCCCGGCGAGTTTCTTGTGAACTTGCCGGACCGCAGGCGTGCGGTGTGGCGCGGATGGTTGGTGGTTCGTGTGGGTTGGGGCGCATGGGCGCGAGTTTAGCACTGTGTTTTTGGCGCTGTGTTTGCGGCGCTGCACATGCAGGGCTTGTTTGTGATTTTGTATGCGCGCTATCCTGAGGCAAAGTGGGCAACGAGGAGGCGCGAAGTGGGGTCAATCCAGATTGTTCATTAGTTTCCAGGATAATCCGCGCTCCATGAATCTATTGATCATCAAAACCTCCTCGCTGGGCGATGTGGTGCACATGCTGCCGGCCTTGACCGATGCGGCAGCGGCTTTGCCAGGTTTGCGTGCGGACTGGGTGGTGGAAGAGGGCTTTGCCGCGATTCCGCGACTGCATCCGGCGGTGGATCGGGTGATTCCGGTGGCGATTCGGCGCTGGCGTAGCGCCTTGGCCCGGGTGCCGACCTGGCAAGAGATCGCGGCGTTTCGGCGAGATTTGCGCGCCGAGCGTTATGACTGGGTGCTGGATAGCCAAGGCCTGTTGAAAAGCGCCTTGCTGGCGGCGCAGGCGCATGGCCCACGGGCCGGGCTTGATGCCGCCAGCGCGCGTGAGCCGTTGGCCTGCCGCTTTTATCATCATCGCTACCCGGCATCTCGGGGGCTGCATGCTGTTTTGCGCAACCGGTTACTGACCGCGCAGGCGTTGGGTTATGCGCTGGAGGTCGATGCGCCGGTGCGCTATGGCATTGGTCATGACACGGTTGCCGGTGTGCAAGTGTTCTGTTTGCATGGCACGGCGCGAGCCGAAAAGGAGTATCCCGAGGCAGACTGGGTGGCGTTGGCGCAGCGCCTGGTTGCGGCAGGGTTGACGCCGGTGTTTCCGGCCGGCAGCCCTCGCGAGGCAGCACGCGCTGCCCGCATTGTGGCGGCATGTCCAGAGGCCATTGCGTTGGCGCAGATGCCGCTGGTCAAGTTGATTCCCCATCTTGCAGCGGCCCGCGCTGTGGTGGGCGTCGATACCGGGCTGATGCATTTGGCCGCTGCGCTGGGGCGACCGGGGGTGGGGCTTTACCCGGCGACCGATCCTGCCCGCTTTGGAGCGGTGGCCGAGGTGGGGATGCCGCCGATTGAAAATCTTTTCCGCCTGCAAGACCTGCGCCCGCAAGCCGTCGCTGAACGGCTATTGGTTTTGCGGTACTAGCGTCAGACGCAGATCTGTGCCCAACGGGCGTACATCCGTAATTTTGAAATCGTGGCATTGCGCCATTTGTGTGTATTCCGGCAAGGTAAACAGCCCGCGTGCGGGGTTTCCCATGATCCTGGGCGCGAGGTAGGCGATCCACTCATCGACCAGGCCCGCAGCCAGCAGGGCGCCGTTGAGCGTGGCGCCGGCTTCGACATGGAGTTCGTTGATGCCGCGCGCGGCCAGTTCCCTCAGCAAGGCGGGCAGATCGACCCGGCCATCCGCGCCCGGTTGTTCCAGAATCAATGCGCCGGCTTCGAGCAGGGCATCGCGGCGGGCCGGGTCGGTTTTCGAGCAGACAATCCAGGCGCCGTCGTCGTGGAGGATTTTGGCGCTGGGCGGCGTACGCAACTGGCTGTCGACCACGATGCGCAGCGGCTGACGGCCGATGTCCAGGTCGCGTACCGTCATTTGCGGGTCGTCGGCCAGTATGGTGCCAACGCCAGTCAAAACGGCGCAGGCGCGGGCGCGCAGGTGTTGCACATCGGCGCGGGCGGCGGAGCTGGTAATCCATTGAGATACGCCGTTGACCAGCGCGGTTTTGCCGTCCAGGCTGCTGGCGGTTTTCAGGCGCACCCAAGGGCGTCGTCGGGTCATGCGGCTGATAAAACCGACATTGACCGCGGCGGCTTGCGTCTCCAGCAGGCCGACTTCGGCACGAATACCGGCCAGTGTCAGCAGCTCGATCCCGCGTCCGGAGACTTGTGGATTGGGGTCGCGCATTGCGGCGACCACGCGCGCCACGCCGGCGTCGATCAGGGCGTTGGCACAAGGCGGGGTGCGGCCATGGTGGCTGCACGGTTCCAGCGTGACGAAGGCGGTGGCGCCGCGTGCGGCTTCACCGGCGGCACGCAGGGCGTGTACCTCGGCGTGAGGTTCCCCTGCGCGGGCGTGCCAGCCTTCGCCGACGATGCGTCCGTTATGCACGATGACGCAGCCAACACGCGGATTGGGGGTGGTGGTGTACAGCCCGCGCTCGGCCAAAACCAGCGCCCGGGCCATATGAGCGTGATCGTCAGCGCTGAACGAATGCATCATCGACCTCGCGCAAGGCATCGCGGAAATCGTCAGGGTCCTGGAATGCGCGGTACACCGAGGCGAAACGGATGTATGCCACCTTGTCCAGCCGTTTGAGTTCGTGCATCACCAGCTCGCCGATGTTGCGGGAGGGAATCTCGCGCTCGGCCATGGCGCGCAGCCGCTGTTCGATGCGTTCGATGGCGGCATCGACCAGGTCGGTGGGTACCGGCCGTTTGTGCAGGGCGCGGCGAAAGCCTTCGAGCAGTTTGGTGCGGGAAAAATCCTGACGCTCGCCCGTGGTCTTGACCACCGTCGGCATACGGATATCGGCATGCTCGAAGGTGGTGTAGCGTTTTTCGCAGGCCAGGCAGCGCCGTCGCCGGCGAATGCTGCTGCCGTCCTCCGACAGCCGGGTCTCAACGACCTGGGTTTCGGCATGACCGCAGAACGGGCATTTCATGCGCCAGGCTTAGTGTGCGTATACCGGAAACCTGGCGGTGATCTCGGCGACTTCGAGCTTGACCCGATTGATGACGGCGGTGTCGTGCGGCGCGTCCAGTACATCGGCGACCAGGTGCGCCAGGCGCTCGGCCTCCAGTTCGCGGAAACCGCGCGTGGTGATGGCCGGCGAGCCGATGCGGATACCGCTGGTGACGAAGGGTTTTTGCGGGTCGTTGGGGATGGCGTTTTTGTTGACGGTGATGTGTGCCTGCCCCAGCGCGGCCTCGGCGTCCTTGCCGGTCAGGCCCTTGGCTTGCAGGTCAACCAGGAATACATGCGAGTCGGTGCGTCCAGAAACGATGCGCAGGCCGCGCTCCATCAGTACCTTGGCCATCACGCGGGCGTTTTCGACCACCTGTTCCTGGTAGCGTTTGAACTCCTTGGAGCCGGCTTCCTTGAATGCCGTGGCCTTGCCGGCGATGACATGCATCAGCGGGCCGCCTTGCAGACCGGGGAAGATGGCGGAGTTGATCGCCTTTTCGTGTTCGGCCTTCATCAAAATGATGCCGCCACGCGGGCCGCGCAGGGTTTTGTGGGTGGTGGAGGTGACAACATCGGCATGCGGCACCGGGTTGGGGTACACGCCCGCGGCGATCAGGCCGGCGTAGTGCGCCATGTCCACCATGAAGATGGCGCCGATTTCCTTGGCGACCTTGGCGAAACGGGCGAAGTCGATCTTCAGTGCATAGGCCGAAGCGCCGGCGACGATCAGCTTCGGCTTGCGTTCGCGTGCCAAGGCTTCCATCTGGTCGTAGTCGATTTCTTCCTGGGCATTGAGGCCATAGGCGACCACATTGAACCATTTGCCGGACATGTTGAGCGCCATGCCGTGGGTGAGGTGGCCGCCTTCGGCCAGGCTCATGCCCATGATGGTGTCGCCGGGTTTGCAGAAGGCCATCAGCACCGCCTGGTTGGCCTGCGAGCCAGAGTTGGGTTGCACATTGGCGGCTTCGGCGCCGTACAGCCTTTTCAGGCGGTCGATGGCCAGTTGTTCGACCACATCGATATGCTCGCAGCCGCCGTAATAACGCTTGCCCGGGTAACCCTCGGCATATTTGTTGGTCAGCACCGAGCCTTGCGCCTGCATCACCGCCGGGCTGGTGTAGTTCTCTGAAGCGATCAGTTCGATATGGTCTTCCTGACGGCGGGACTCGCCTTCGATGGCGGCCCAGATTTCAGGATCGGTATTCGGCAACAGATGGTCGGCGGCAAACATGGCGAGGTATCCATAAGGTCTGAAAGGGCTGCGATTTTAGCGCGACTGGCTTGCCGCGGCGAGGATGTTTTGCCGAAGGCTGACCGAGGTCGGCGTTGCCGGTGTGGCGATTCAGAACTCGTTGCGTATCCGTTTGTAGCCGCGCACCAGCTCCAGGTTGGCCTGGGCCACGCTCTCCGAGAAGCCGGCCTGATCCGGGGTGACCGGGGTGACATTGGCCAGATCGGTATCGGAGTGGATATCGCTGGTGGAAGGGATGTAGAAGCCCGGCGGCACATGGCAGCCCTCCACCACGGAGTTGTGGCGTACGACCGTACCTTCGCCCACTTCGCAGTTGAATAACACCGAATTGAAGCCGATGAAGCAGTGGTCGCCGACCTTGCAGGGGCCGTGGACGATGGATCGGTGGGCGATGGAACTGCCGCGTCCGATGTTGACGCCGCCACCCGCTTTGCAGTGGATGACCACGCCGTCCTGAATGTTGGAGTTGGCGCCGATGACAATGGGTTCCATGCCGCCGGTTTCGTCCACCTCGTCGGCGCGGATCACGGCGTAGGGACCGATAAATACATTTTCCTCGACGATCACCTTGCCGCAGAGGATGGCGGTGGGATCGACAAAGGCGGTTTCGTGGACGATGGGGGCATCGCCGTTGGGGTTGCGTCGGATCATGCTTTGGTTTCCTTGGGTGGGTGGTGGAAATGGGGTTCGGAAATGGGGTTCGATAATCGCTGATGCGGAAATAAATACTACTGATCGAAGGGGCAATACGGTGTCGCTATAATCAAAGGAATTCTCAATCTTGCTGATTGCGCCATGCAAGGCTTAGTGTGCGGTGCCGCAAGATATTCGCTGAACGGCTCCTAATGAACAACACCCTGCTGCGTTTTTTTCCTTTCCTGTCCTGGTTTCCGGTCGGTGCAACCGTGTTGCGTGGCGACATGATTGCGGGCATTACTGGCGCACTGGTACTGGTGCCCAAGGCAATGGCCTATGCGCAACTGTCGGGTATGCCGATTTATTACGGCCTGTATGTCGCCTTGGTGCCTGCCGTTTTGGGTGCGTTATGGGGGTCTTCACGGCAGCTGTCCACCGGTCCGGTTGCCATCGTTTCGTTGATGACCGCCGCCGCGATCACGCCTTTTGCGATCCCGTTTTCTGACGAGTTTGTGGGGTTGGCACTGGTGCTGGCCTTCCTGGTCGGGGTGATTCAGTTCAGTCTCGGGGCGTTCAAGCTCGGCACCATCGTCAACTTCGTCTCCCACCCCGTCATCCTCGGCTTCATGAACGCGGCGGCGATCATCATCGCCCTGTCGCAGCTCGATATGCTGCTGGGTATTCCCAAGGGGCGCAGCGATTCCTTCCTGAAAGACATCTGGGAGATGTTCGGATACCTGCCGCAAACCCATCTGCCTACCTTGGCCATGTCGATCTTCGCACTGGCCCTCATGCTGGGTCTGAAAAAGATCAAGGCACTTTCCAAACCCAGCGTGCTGATCGCCGTGGTGGTGACGACGGCAGTCAGTGCGGCGCTGCATTTTGAGCACAAAACCAAGGGCTTGGCAGAGGATCTCGGCGATCCGCGAGCGCAAGTCATGATGGTTGAATACATACAGGCGGATGAGCAAATCCTTGCGCTGTCGGCACAGATAACCGAGCGGTCGGGGGCGTTGCGGCAACTGGAAAAGGCATATGACTCGCATGGCGTGGCCAACCTGAAACACAGCATCGAGCTGATGAAGCTCGATCTGGCGGTACTGGAATCGGCTAACAAGCAGCGCATGAGCCACATTCGCAAGATGCATTTCGAGCGGGTCAAGGCCGATGAAACGCAGAGAGTCATGCTTTATCCGGTAGGTATGGTTCCGGCAGGCATCGAGACCGATGGCCAGGTTTGGCATGTCAAGAAGATCGAAAAGGGCGAGATCAAGTTTGTGGGCGGTGGCGATGTGGTGGGCAAGATTCCCGCCGAGCTGCCTTCATTCCGTGTGCCGCCCATCTCGCTGGAAATAGCGTTCCAGTTGTTGTCTGCCGCCTTGATTATCGCACTGGTGGCCTTCATGGAATCCATCTCCATGGCCAAGGCGTTGGCGGCCAAGACCAAGCAGCGGCTTGACCCGAACCAGGAACTGATTGGCCAGGGGCTTGCCAATATCGGTGGTTCCTTTTTCCAGTCCTATCCGGCCTGCGGTTCCTTCACCGGTTCGGCGATCAATCTCCAGGCCGGTGCCAAGACGGGCTTTGCCATGGTGTTCAATGGCTTGTTCGTGGCGGTCGTGTTGCTGTTCCTGACGGATTATCTGTACTACCTGCCCAAGGCAACCCTGGCGGTGATCATCCTGCTGGCGGTTACCAGCCTGGTCACGCCGCAGGCACTCAAGCACACCTGGCAGGCCAGCCGTTTCGACGGCATCGTTGCACTGACCACCTTTGTTATCACCCTGCTGGCGGCACCGCATCTGGATAAGGGCATCATGGTCGGTGCCGCCCTCGCGATCGTGCTGTTCCTCTACCAGACCATGACACCGCGTGTGGCCATCCTCGGCCGCTACCACGACGGCACGCTGCGCGATATCGCCGTTCATAACCTGCCTTCGTCCGATGTCGTCACCGCCATCCGTTTCGACGGTCGTCTCTATTTTGCCAATGTGGCCTATTTCGAAGATGCCATTCTCGAAGCGGTGGCAAACAACCCGGAGGCGCCCTATGTGCTGATCGTGGGCGACGGCATCAACGATCTCGATGCCTCCGGCGAGGAGGTTGTCCACCACCTCGTTGAGCGGCTCAACGAAAACGGCATCGTCATACTGTTCGCCGGCCTCAAGAAGCAGGTGCACGATGTCATGCGCGCCACCGGTCTGCGCGATCTCATCGGTGAAAAACGATTCTTCTCCACCGCCGAGCAGGCTCTGGAAGCCATCTACTCACGCGCCGAATATGCTGACGAGGACGACCCGCTACGGCCTCCGCCACGCCAGACCGTCATGTCGGCAAAAGGGTTGCACGACTGATCGGGTCTGCCGACGATGAAAGCACATGATTTCTACGATCGGCAAAAATACCTCTTCGCTGCGGTGTTCATCGTGGTGTCGATTCCGGCGCTGCTGCTGCTGAACTACAACGCCTCGCGCATCTACAAGCAATCCTGGATCGAGATGACCTCGCTCGCGCTTGCCACCCAGGCGAGCGATCACCGTGCGCTGATCGATCAGTTTCTCGAAACCCATGAAGACCAACTGGCCAGCATGATGGTGCTGTTCAATCCGGAAGCATTGGGCAACGACCGGCAACTGGCGACCGTGTTCGAATCGATGAAACGCACGCGGGTCATCACCGACCTCGGGGTCATCGACAGAAACGGTCGTCATCTGGCCTATCAGGGGCCGTTCAAAAAAGAGCTGGACGGACGCAACTATGCGCAGGCACCCTGGTTTGGCGAGGTCATGAAGAGTGGTCGCTATGTCAGCGATGTGTTTTCCGGTTATCGCAAGGTGCCGCACCTGATCGTGGCGGTGACAGATGCGGGCAAGACCTGGATACTGCGGGCGACTATCAATTCCGATCTGTTCAACGATCTCGTGGCCCGTGCCAATGTCGGCCCCGGCGGCGATGCGTTCATCGTCAACCGGCTGGGAGAATTGCAGACACCGAGCCGCATCGGTCGCACCCGGTTGAGTGCGGAAGACATGGCGTTTTACTTAGACCTTGCCAACGAGGGCGGCAAGGCCCGACAGACCGACGATCGCCTCATCACGGCCACCTATATCAACAGCGGGCAATGGCTCCTGGTGCTGGAAACCCACATGGACACCTCGCTGGCTGCCTACCGGGAGGCGCGGCATCTGAACAACGCGCTGGTGGCTCTGGCCTCGCTCATCATCATCCTCGTTTCGGTGTTGATCACCCGCACCATGGTGGGCAGCCTGGCGCACGCCGAGCATGAGCGCGCCCAACTCACCAGCCAGATGCGCGAGATGGACAAGATGGCTCTGATCGGTCGTCTCTCGGCCAGCGTGTCGCACGAAATCAACAACCCGCTGCAAATCGTATCGGATCAGGCGGGGCTGATGGATGAGCTGCTGGAAGATGAAACACCTCACCACCTCGTCCACTTCGAGGACTATCGTCAGGCCATCGGCAAGATCCGCACCCAGGTCAGGCGCACCAACAAGATCACCCGCCGTCTGCTCGGTTTTTCGCACAAGCAGGACAGCGACCGTTGCCAGACCGATATCAACCAGACGGTGGAAGAAACCGTGGGGTTGTTCGAGTACGAGGCACGGCGCCACCGCATTACCATCACCAACCATTACCAGGAGGGACTGCCACAGGTGGTGACCGATCCGGCCCAGCTCCAGCAGGTGTTCCTCAATGTGCTGCACAACGCCATGGATGCCATCGGGGAGGATGGCAGCATCGATATCACCAGCCGCATCGAGAACGATTACATTGCCGTGGATTTCGCCGATAGCGGGCCTGGCCTTCCGCTCGAGGTGATGGAACATCTTTACGACCCCTTCTTCACCACCAAGCCCAAGGGCAAGGGAACGGGGCTTGGGTTGTATGTCTCGCGCGATGTCATGGTGCGGCTTGGCGGCGCACTCACGGCAGGCAATCGCGAGGGTGGCGGTGCTGTATTCTCGATCTACCTGCCCTTGCGGGAGGTGGATCAGAAGCGGACGGAACCCTCCGTCTGATTTTTAACGATCTTCAAGGAGAAAAAAGTGAATGGGCTGCGGCAGATTTATGAACTCATGATGTTTGGTGCGCGTGAGTTTGCGCAATGGGATATCGACACCTCGCAACGGATCCTTCATGACCGACGACGCATGATGGTTCTGGGGTTGTTGATGCTGCCCATCCTGCTCATCGGCGTGGCCTTTGCCGACGAGGTCGGTGCCGCGCTGCCCCAAATCCTCGGTGGCAAACAGGCCTACGGCCCCGCCTTCTACTCGACGACCATCTTCATGGCCTCGATCGCGGTGGGCGTGGTTGCCGGATTGATCACCGGCTGCATCGGCGCGGGCGGCGGTTTCATCATCGCCCCGGCCCTGATGAGCGCGGGTGTCAAGGGCATCCTTGCCGTGGGCACCGATCTCTTCCACATCTTCGCCAAGGCCATCATGGGCAGCGTGTTGCATCGAAAGCTCGGCAACATCTCGGTGGCGCTGGCCGTCACCTTCCTGATCGGCTCGATCATCGGTGCCACCGTCGGCGGCACCCTCAACCGCAGCCTCTATGAGGCGAACCCGGTGCTGTCGGATGCCTTCATTACATCAATCTATGTCTTCATCTTGGGCTTTCTGGCCTTTTACGGATTGAACGATTATCTGAGTTCGCGCCGGGCCGCAAATGCCGAAAAAGCCGGGCAATCCAAAGCGCAAGCGAGCACGGAGGCCGCCCCCGCTGCGATGGACGACATGACCGGACTGGCAAGGAAGATTCAAAACATCAACCTGCCACCGATGATCCATTTCGATGAAGGTGTGGTACCCGGCGGTCGCAAGGTCTCGGCCATTTTTCTCGTGATCAGCGGCTTCCTCGTCGGTGTCGCTGCGGCCATCATGGGCGTGGGCGGCGGCTTTCTGACCTTCCCCATCTTCGTCTATGTGCTCGGCGTTTCCGCCTCCACCACGGTGGGCACGGATATCCTGCAGATCGTATTTACGGCAGGCTATGCCGGCATCGGCCAATATGCGATCTACGGGTTCATCTTTTACACCCTGGCGATGGGCATGTTGCTGGGTTCGCTCATCGGCATCCAGATCGGCACCCTGATCACCAAGGTTGTTCCCGGTGTCACCATCCGCGGGCTGTTCGCCTTGGCCGTGATGTCCGCGTTCATCAACCGGGTGTTCGCCCTTCCGGGCAAACTCGCCGCCATGGAATATATCCCCATGTCCCAGAGCACCGCAGGCATGATCGAGGCCGTCGGCATCGGCATCTTCTTCATCACGCTCGGCAGTTTCGCCCTCTGGGTTTTCTGGATATTTTTCTCCAACATCAAGACACTGAAAGGGGAATCGCAATGATTCACGATACCAAGGAATTCAGCCTCGGCTTAGGCATGCTGGTCGGTTTTTTCATCGCCCTGGCCGCATTCTTCGCTCCGCTTTTTGAAGGGGGCAAGAATGGTCTCGATTATCTGGACGGAACCTTCAATTCCATCTCCAAGGACTCGGCCTATTACATCCCCGCCGTCATCCAGTCGAGCAAGAAGCACAACGGCACGCAGGTCACCGTCACCCTTTCCGCCAAGGATGACGGACAGGCCGGTCGCATGGAGAAACTATTCGCCTCCGGAGGTGCCACGGTGGTCAGGGATGGCGCGAAACTCGTCGTCTCCGGCGACATGGGCCAACTGCTTGCCGCCGCCCTGGCCGATGCGGATCTGATGTTCCGAAACGATGGCCAGGCCGTCACGGCCAAGTATGGGATCGAACCCCGACGCGTCCTCTACGACTGGCATCAGGCACTCGGTTCCATAACCCGCGATCTGAACCGGCAGGAGAAGTTCCCGGAAGCCAAGGCCGCCCGCGATGTCCAAACCAAGGCCGTGGAGACCGCCTATAACTACTACGGTATCCAGGCCGTTCCGATGAGCGAGCTGCTCGTGGTCGCCCTGCTGGCCCTGGCCGGGTATGTGCTCTACACGATCTGGTATGGCTTTGCGATCCTGTTTCTGTTCGAGGGCTGGGGGCTTAAGTTGGAACATTGAAGCGTGCTGGGCTTCCTCAGTCGTTTTTTTCGTCCGCGCCAGTGCCTCGATCCTAAGGATCCCGAGGCACTGCGTTCGGCCTTCCGCGAGCACTACCGGCACTTTCGCGTCCTCCTGACGGCCAATAACAACGCGCTGGAACTCATGTCGGTGGCCGATGAAAGGCTGCATGCCGACAAGCCGTTCGGCATGGGGGTTGTCCGGGGAACCCTGACCGCGCTGGCGGCCAATGTGTACAAGATGGTGCATGCGCTCGTGGCGCTTTCCGACGGTCGTTACAAGGATTTGCACGAGCGGTTCCGGATCATCACCGGACAGATCGAAGTCATCCTCTCCCATCAGCCCGAGGTCAAGGGCACCGCCATGATCCTCGCCATGGATGAAATCGGGCGTCATGATGCCGATCAGGTGGGGGCAAAAATGGCCAACCTCGGCGAAATCAGGAACCGCATCGGCCTTAATGTGCCAGATGGCTTTGCCATCACGGCCGTGGCCGCCAAGCACTTCATGGAGGCCAGTCACACCCAGGACGAAATCAATCGCCGTCTCAAGATGCTTGACATCGACGATCTCGAATCTCTCTACCTCGTCAGTGGCGACATTCAGGATCTGATTCGCCATGCCCCGTTGCCCGATGACCTCGCCAGCGCGATTGCAACCCACAGCCAGCGGCTTACCCGGGAAGGCAGTCTTCGCGTGTCGGTGCGATCGAGTGCCCTGGGTGAAGATGGCGCACTGGGATCGTTTGCAGGGCAATACCGGACCCATCTCGGCGTGGGAACGACAGCGATTCCTTCCGCTTACAAAGACATCATCGCCAGCAAATATCAGGGACAGGCCATCGTTTATCGCCAGCAGATGGGTTATCGGCATCAGGATGTGCTGATGGGAGCGGGCTGTATGGTCATGGTCGACGCAGCGGTCGGCGGCGTGGCCTATTCCCGTCCTCCCGACGATCCCCAAAGTCCCTGGGTCGTGATCCACGCGGCACCCGGACTGGGGCATCAGATCGTCGACGGCAGTGCCCCCTATGATCTGCTGCATGTTTCTCGCGATTCGGAGCAGGACATCGTGACACTGGGTCTGGCGCAACCGGATCGAAGTTGTCTTGCCACAGGGCAGATCCGCGAGTTGGCGCGACAGGCCATGCAGATCGAAGCGCACTTCGGCTCGCCGCAGGACATCGAGTGGGCTATCGACACGGAAGGCCGACTGTTCATTCTGCAGGCACGCCCCATCGTTCAAGCGGTCACCCAGCCCAATCCGGAGAGGGACCAGGCGCGCATGAGCATCACCCGCCCTCCTCTCCTGGAGGGGGGTATCACGGCCAGCCGAGGCATCGCCGCAGGTCGGGTGCACAAGGTGGGATGTCTTCTGGATATATTGAATTTCCCCGAGCCTGCCGGGGAAAATGCCGTGCCGGATACGATATTGGTCGTGGAAACCCCCTTCCCGGATTGGGCGGTGCTCATGGATCGCGTCTGCGCTGTGGTCAGCGAATCCGGTCAGGCCGCCACCCATCTGGCCACCGTGGCGCGCGAGTTCGGCGTGCCGGCCCTGTTCGATCTGTCGGATGCCTTCACCAGACTCGAAAACGGACAAACCATTACCGTTGATGCCACGGCACGGCGTGTTTATGAAGGGCGCGTCGAGGAACTGCTTCAGTTTACGGAAGAGAAACGACCCAGCCTGATGGAGGGCAGCCCCGTGCATACCCTCCTCAAAGAGGCGTTGACACTGATTACCCCGCTGCACCTGACCGCGCCGGATTCGCCCTTTTTCAAGCCATCCTCCTGCCGCACGCTGCATGACATCACCCGTTTCTGCCACGAAAAGGCATTGACGGAAATGTTCAATTTCGGTCACCGTCATGGCGCACGCGACCGCTCCGCCAAACAGTTGTCGGTGATCGGCATGCCCGCCCAGTGGTGGGTGATCAACCTGGACGACGGGTATCGGGAAGATGCCGATCTGTCATCTCCCTTCATCCGCATCGAGGATATCGTCTCGGCCCCCATGCTCTGCATCTGGCGCGGCATGACCGCTGTTCCATGGCAAGGCCCACCGCCGGTCAGCATGAGAGGGCTGGGGTCCATCATCGCCCAATCTGCCATGAACCCCCAGCTCGACCCGGCGGTGCGCTCCAGCATGGCGGGGCGCAATTATTTTCTGCTGTCGAAGAATTACTGCAATCTGAGCGTCCGCCTTGGCTACCATTTCGCACTGGCCGAGGCCAGTTTCTCGGAACTTCTCACCGAATCCTATGTGAACTTCCAGTTCAAGGGCGGGGCGGCGGACGAACGGCGGCGGCAACGGCGCGTCAACATCCTGGGCGATCTGCTGCGCGGTATCGGCTTTCGGGTGGATATCAAGGGGGATTCCCTCACCGCTCGCATCGAAAAGCGTCCGGTATCCTATCTGGAGGAAAGGCTGGTGATCCTGGGCTATCTGCTCATCCACACCCGGCAGGTCGATATGGTCATGGACGAAGATGCCGTCGTCGCCCGCTACCTGGACAAACTACAGGCGGACATTCAAAAGCTTCGCACCCCATCGATGGAAAAGGAAATGACCCATGGAACGCCCCCATAACATCCTGCTGATCGACGACGAGGAGGACTTTCTCCAGACTACCTCACGCCGGTTGCAACGGCGGAATTTCGAAGTCAGAACGGCACCGCGCTGCGCTGATGCCATGCCCGAAGTGATCGCTGGCTGGCCCCATGTGGTGGTGCTCGATGTGATGCTGCCTGACACGGATGGCATGGAATGCCTGCGCCGCATCAAGCAGGAAAAGCCCCAACTGCCGGTAGTCATGCTCACCGGACACGCCTCGATGCAGGCCAGCTTGCAGGGGCTGGAGCGGGGGGCCAGCGACTATTGCCTGAAACCCATCGAACTCGACGAACTGGTCGAAAAGCTGATCATCGCCTACAACGATGCGGGGGCAAGGGCGGGTTGATCCTCACACCTTCGGGCAGTGCCTTCCGTTCCGGGTTCTCCTGCGCCGGCATGTCCTTGATGCTGCTGATTGGCGCCGCGCCCAACTGCGGTAAAATCCCCGGGGATTTTGGGTTTGGCAATACCTCAGGAAGTGCTGAATAAATCCGTTTGCCCTGAGTTTGTTTGATGATAAACACATGAACATCAATAGCTTGGTCAGGGTTTGCCAGAACGGTTGTCAATGAATCAGCGCTTCCCTAAATACGGGACTTGACTTGATGTGGGCTGCGGTCGAAAAGGTCGGTTTGGTCATGAAACGCCGCATATGTCTTGTGCTGCTGCTCGGTCTTGCTGCGGTCTTGCAGCCTTCGCTGGCCGTTGGCGGGGCGCAGACGGTGGTGTTGACCGATATCGATGGGCGCACGATTCGTCTTTCGGACTACCGGGGGAAATGGGTGCTGGTCAATTTCTGGGCATACTGGTGCGCCTTGTGTTGGCCAGAGATGCCCGCCTTGAGCCGTCTAAATCAGTTGCCCGATGTGGTGGTCATTGGCATCAGCATGGATTACGGACAGGATGAGGCCAAGGCCCGCAACGCCATCGGTCGCCACGGGCTGGCGTTCGAGGCCCATGTGATGGGCGGATCGCGCCGTGATCCCAACGCGCCTTTCCGGCAGGTGGGGCCGGTGGATTTTTTCCCGACTTCCTACCTGTACGCGCCGGATGGCGAAATCGTCATGTTCATGCCTGGTCAGATCAATTTCAAAAAGATGGAATCCTTTATGACCGCGTGGCAGCCCCAAGGGGGCGTCGTGCAGGTGACCCGGCACGATGCGGCAGTGGGCAGTAAATTTGTAGCTACCCTGACGCAACGCTATGGTGAAACGGGGCGTAAGGCTGCGCTGGCCTGGATGGAATTGGTGACCGGTTTGGGCCGGGCCTCGGAAGAGGAAAAGCTCAGTGGCGTGAACCGTTTCTTCAATCAGCACATCCGGGTCGCCACCGATCGCGCCGTCTGGGGGCAGGATGATTACTGGGCAACCCCCGCCGATGTTTTGGGCAAGGGGCGTGGCGACAGTGAGGATATTGCCATTGCAAAATATCTCACCCTGACCGCGCTGAACCTTCCTGCGGATCGATTGCGGCTGGTTTATGCCAAGCGTGAGGGTCAGCAGGCTGCGGCTGCCGCCCATATGGTCATCGCCTATTATCCCTCGCCGACCGAGCAGCCCTGGGTTCTGGATGATGCGGAAGGCGGGATTAAGCGTGCATTTGAGCGGAAGGATCTGCGTCCCATCTTCAGCTTCAATGCACAAGAGTTAGGCGGGAAGGTCAGTCATGACCCGAGCGGTACTGGAATCGCTCGTCTGCCCGTTTTGCAGGACACCTTGCGGCGAGCGCGCAAGGAAGGCTTTGATTAGGAGAGCGATAATGTCCATGTACCGCCAATTATGGTTGTCGATTCTGGTGAGCGTGTCTCTTGCACTGGGGGCCAGCCTGTTTGCCGCCCTGATCAACGCGCGCGTCTATCTGGAAGAACAGCTGGCCATGAAGAATCGGGACAATGCCGCAACCCTGGCCTTGGCCATCAGTCAAGGTAATCCGGATGTGGGCGATGTCGTGCTGGCCGTCACCGCGCAGTTCAACAGCGGGCAATACGAGGCCATTCGGGTGGTGGACCCGCTTGGCAAGGTGTTGGTGGAAAAGATCTCCCCGGAAAAGGACGAAGAGGTGCCCGAGTGGTTTATGCGTTGGCTGCCTATCGCCCCCGTCGCGGGGCAGGCGCACATCAGCAGTGGCTGGAGTCAGGTCGGCACGCTCACGCTCCTGAGCCATAGTCATTTTGCCTATCAAGCCCTTTGGGACAGCGCGCGCTCCTTGGTGGCTGCCATCCTGCTGGCGGGCATATTGGCCTGGATTTTGGTGATTCTGGCCCTGAAGCGACTGCAAGGGCCTATGCAGGCGGTCATCGAACAGGCGCGCGCGATCTCGGAGCGGCGCTTTATGACTATCCCCGAGCCACGGGTGCCCGAGCTCAAACAGCTTGCGGCGGCGATGAATGCCAGTGTCGAACGCATCCGCGTGATGGTGGAAGAAGATGCACGTGATTGCGATGCCCTGCGCCTCAAGGCCAACTATGATCCTTTGACCGGCTTGGCCAATCGCGCCTTTTTTATCACCAATCTGAAAGCATCGCTTGCGTCGGATTACGCCATGAGCGGCAGCCTGGCCTTGCTGCGCATGGCTCCGCTGGAACAGATCAACCTGCGTTATGGGCATCATGAAACGGATGCGCTGCTGCAAAACATTGCCAAAATCCTTGCCCGCATCGGCGAGCGGCATAGCGGCAACCTGGTCGGGCGTCTGGGCGGCGCCGATTTCGGCTTGACCCTGGCCAGCAAAGAAGATCCGCAGACGCTGTTGCCAGAGTTGCGGGATAAAATCCAACAACTGTTGTGGCCTTATGCCGGCCGGGTGCATATCGGTTATACCGATTTGATCCCGGGTGAGGATGAGCACGCCTTGATGGCGCGGGTGGATACCGCTTTGGCCAGTGCGGTCTCCAGCGGCATCAGTTGTATTCACGAGGTCGTGTCGCTGGGCGAATGCAGGTTGCCCGGCAACAGTGTGCAGTGGCGTGAGCGATTGCGGGATGCCTTGGCTGATGTGTCCAGTCTGCGGCTTTTTCAACGCAAGGTGCGGCATTACCACGGGCAAGAGCATCACATCGACTGTCCGTTGCATATCCGCATTTCCGAGCCGTGCGGCTGGCTGCCGCCGCGTTATTTTTTGCCGCAGGCCGAGCGCTGCGGGTTGATTGGCGAACTGGATCTCGTCAGTGTTGCGTTGGCGCTGAAGGTTCTGTCCGAGCCGTCGCCGATCAACGGGCTTTGGATGACACTCTCTGCGCATTCGATGGTCGATCCGGAGTTTCGTGCGCGGCTGGTCAAAACCTTGCAAGGTTGTCCAGAAGCGGGCCGGCTATGGCTGGAAATCGCAGAAACCGGCGCCATGCATCATCTGGAAGCGTATCGCGTGCTGATCAAGGATCTGGAACCTGTCGGCTGCCAAGTTGGCCTGGGTCACTATGGCTTCCGTTTCGATCAGGTGGGGCTTCTGTCCGAACTGGGGTTGGACTTTCTCAAGGTTGATGCCAGTTTTGTGCGCGGCATCGAGGACAACGCGGGCAACCAGGCGTTTCTTCAGGGCTTGCGCGACATTACGCATACCTTGGGCATCAAGCTATACGCAGGGGGGGTAGAGACCGAGGCCGAGTCGAGCAAACTGGCCGAGATCGGCTTCGAGGGTGCCACCGGCCCGCTGATGGGGATGGCTTGACCTTCGGCAAGGTGATTGTGGTGGTTGCGCTGGCATGCTCGCGACATTGCAATGTTGATGCGATGCGATGTTTCCTGATTTTTTTGCCGATGTGCCCACCATTTCGGTGGTTGACCCGTTAGCCGAGGTGCTTGGTGCGGCAGTGTCTGGCCGCATGGATTATCACTATGCCGATGCCGTGCGGCTGGCCGGGCATTCCTGTCCGACGGTGGCGGGGGCCTGGCTGATGGCGCGGCGCGGATTAGGGGCCCTTTACCCGGACGGCTTGCCGGTGCGCGGCCAGGTTCGGGTGGAACTGCGGGATGATCTCTCTAGCGGCACGACCGGGGTGGTCGCAGCCGTTTTGGGGCTTGTGATCGGCGCTGCCGGTGAAGGCGGCTTCAAGGGCTTGGGCGGTCGTTTTGCTCGCAACGGTTTGGTGACCGGCGGGGTGGCGATGGCGGGCGAGGTACGCCTGACCCGTCTCGACACCGGCGCACAGGTTGAGCTGACCTACCAGGCGCAGTCTGTGCCGCCCGACCCAGTCATGCTGCCCTTGATGCAGCGCGTGACCAAGGGCGAGGCCGATGCTGATGAGCGCCGCGTCTTCGCCGGGCTTTGGCAAGACAGGGTGCGCCGCCTGCTGATCGAGCACGCGGATGATCCTGCTGTCGTGCGACTGATAGGCTGAATCTGCTGGGCTAAATCGCTTCCAGCGCCCGCGTGCCCCAGTTGAGCACGCAGGTGCGCTGCGCCTTTTGGCCGCTAACGCGGGGTGTTCGGCCAGATGCGGGACAGGTAGGCCTCGGGGCTGGCATAGATTGCGGCATGGCGGTGCGCCAGATCGAACAGCCAGTCGATGCGCTCGGCGATGGGGCGGGTATGCATGGCGGGATGGGAAGATTGCATGCAGAGATTGCTGGCAATTGTGACGGGGATGCCCGCGTTTTTCCTGTTGTTTCGGGGGGGCTGGATTTTTATCGCTTGGGCGGAACGCAGAGGCATCCGGCTTGACTATATACAACCTACAACCCGGCAACCCGCAGCAGAATGCCTATATCGAACGCCACAACCGGACGGTGCGTTACAACTGGCTCAGGCACTACCTGTTCGAGTCGATTGACGAGGTTCAGAACTATGCGACAGACTGGATGTGGACCTACAATCACGAGCGCCCGAACATGGCGCTTGGCGGTATTACCCCGAAACAGAAGTCAGCAATTTTAACCAACGCTACTTCTGACTGCCGCTAAAAATGGGGGGTTACTGAACCACGGCTTCCATTTCCGCAGAAATCGCTATTTCTTGGTGATCTTGCGCTTGGACAAGGTGTGCGGGGTTTTTCAGAGGCTCCGAAAATCGGGCCATCCGAGGAGATTTTTTACCATGTCCGTTCGTGCCCCTCTGTCTTCCTGGTTTGCGCCATTCCTGGCCTTCCGCGCCTGGTGGCCGTTGGTCAATCGCAATACGGTGAAGGACGACGCGATGGCTGGCCTGACCGGGGCGATGATTGTGCTGCCGCAGGGCGTGGCCTTTGCCACCATCGCCGGCCTGCCACCGCAGTTTGGTTTATATGCGGCGATGGTGCCGGCGATCGTTGCCGCGCTGTTTGGGTCGAGCTGGCATCTGGTGTCAGGTCCGACTACGGCGATTTCGATCGCGCTGTTTGCGGCGCTGCACAACCTGGCCGAGCCTGGCAGCGTGGAATATATCCGCTTGGCCCTGACGCTGACCTTTTTGATGGGCCTGTATCAGCTGGTGCTGGGTCTGGCGCGCATGGGCACCTTAGTCAACTTCATTTCGCATACGGTGGTGATTGGCTTTACGGCGGGTGCGGCGGTGCTGATCGCGGCGAGCCAGATCAAAAACTTCACCGGCCTGCCGATTCCACGCGGCACGCCGTTTTATGAGGTGATTCGCCTGCTGTTTGCCGGGTTTATGGACATCAATCCGTGGGTGGCGGCGGTGGGTGCCATCACCCTGGCGAGTGGCTTGCTGGCGAAAAAATGGGTTCCCAAGTTCCCCTACATGATTGCGGCCATGATCGTTGGCAGCCTGATGGCGGCAGCGATCAACGCCTTGCTGGGCGGTGAGGCGGCGACCGGCATCAAAACCGTGGGCGCTTTACCCGTCGGATTGCCGCCGTTGTCGCTGCCTGATTTTTCTTTTGCGGCGCTGAAAACGACCGCTATGCCGGCGTTGGTCATCACCCTTTTGGCGCTGACCGAGGCGGTGTCGATCTCGCGCTCGATTGCCACCAAAACCGAACAGCGCATCGATGGCAATCAGGAATTCGTCGGCCAGGGGCTCTCAAACCTGCTGGGCAGCTTCTTTTCGGGCTATGCCAGTTCGGGTTCATTCAACCGCAGCGGTGTCAACTTCGAGGCCGGTGCGCGCACGCCCTTGGCGACGGTGTTTGCCTCGGTGTTTCTGGTGCTGATTTTATTGCTGGTGGCGCCCTTGGCGGCGTATTTGCCCACGGCGGCGATGGCCGGCATTCTGTTTTTGGTGGCCTGGGGGTTGATCGACTTTCACCATATCAAGGCGATCTGGAAAACCAGCAAGCCCGAAGCGGCGATTTTGTGGGTGACGCTGCTTGGCACGCTGATCAATCTGGAAATGGGCATATTCGCAGGCGTGCTGTTGTCGCTGGTGATGTATCTGTATCGCACCTCGCGTCCGGAGATCGAACCGGTGGTGCCGGCGGGTATGGAAGGCCGCGCCGCGTGCCAGGTCATCGATGCCAAGGGTCGGCCAGAGTGTCCGCAGGTGCGTTTTGTGCGCATCAATGGCTCGATCTATTTCGGCGCGGTCGATCATATCCAGGGCGCATTGCAGCAGATCGATGTCGAAAACCCGCAGCACAAAACCGTGGTGATCCACGCGCCGGCCATCGGCTTTGTCGATGTTGCCGGTGGAGAGATGCTGGCGCAGGAAGCGCGTCGGCGCCGGCGCATGGGCGGCGGTTTGTATTTCTACGCCTTGCGGGATTCGGTACGGCGCTTTTTGGGGCAGGGCGAATACCTCAAGGATATTGGTGAAGGCGGCTTTTTCCCTGCTGGTTTCAATGTCCCCGGGGCGGTGTACTGGACGCTGGATCCTGATGTTTGCCGCATCTGCAAGTCGCGTATCTTCAAGGAGTGCCACGGCGAGGTACTGCCCGATGGTGATCGCCGCCTGCGTCTGATGCTGGCCACAGACGGCAGCGCTTACAGCATCGCGCCGCGCAGCGTTGCGGTGGGGTTGGCCAAACGCCTGGGCGTCAAGTTGGATGTAATGACCATGGTGCAGCCGGGGGCTGAGCCAGAGCGCGCCCAGTTGCGTCTCTCGCTGGTGCGCGACGAGGCGGTTGCTGTCGGCGTCAAGTGCGAAGACATCATTGTCGAAAGTACCGAACCGGTGCGGGCGGTGATTGGTGCCGCGACGGGGGCTGATACCCATATCCTGGTCATCGGCCGTACGCCGCCTAAGGGACTCACCGACCGCTGGGTTGGTACGCACGCGGCGCGTCTGATCGACGAGTCGCCTTGCCCGGTGCTGATCGTGCCGCAAGGCGCTGGCCTGTGGCGGCAACGCATTCTGGTCGGTTATGACGCTAACCCATCGTCCGTAGCCGTGCTCGAACTGGCTGCCACCCTGGCCCGCGCTACGGGTGTGCCGATCACCTTGGGCACCGTATTCAAGGAAGGTTCGCCGGCTACCGGAATATTGGCTGAGATGGCTGAAGAGGCTGCTGTCAGACTGCGCGCCGAAGGTATTACGACCGAAACCAGTCTCGTTCATGGCTCGCCGGCGGTGGCATTGGCCGCGTTGGCACGCGAAATTGGTGCCGACCTCATCGTACTGGGCAAACGCCACGGCGGTCTCAGTCGGCTGCTTCCCGGCAGTCCTACCGATCGGCTCATCGGCCTTGGCGAGTGGCCCATCCTGATTGCCAAGACGGGCGATTCACTGGCCAAGGGCGGTCGCGCCTGAATCGACGGCATCGGTTGCTTCAGGTCGGCTGTTGCGGTGCACGAAGAGGGTTTTGTGTTTTAATTTAGCTTGGATTGTGAATGTTGCCGGGCCGAGTCGCCCGGCTTTGTTATGGAGAACTGAACGATGGAATCCGCCGTCAATGTCGATCTTGCCAAGCATATCCTGCTGGTATTGGGAGCTGTTCTGGCCACCGGCACACTGTCAGGACTTGTAGCCGCACGCATCAAGGTGCCGGATGTGGTGGTGTTTCTGCTCGCGGGCATGTTGTTGGGGCCAGATATGGGCGGACTGGTTGATATTCCGGCCGATTCGATGATTAACCAATTGATCCTGATCTTTGGTTCCTGTTACATCCTGTTCGACGGGGGGGCATCACTGCGCCTCAAGGTGCTCAAGGAGGTTTGGATCACTATCCTGGTGATTTCCACTGTGGGCGTGGTCATCACCGGCGCGATTACCGGCCTGGCTGCCTATTACATGCTGGGTGTGCCGCTGATGGTGGCCCTGCTGCTCGGTGCGGTGCTGGCTTCGACCGATCCGGCGACGCTGGTGCCGGTATTCCGCCAGGTAAAAATCAAGGATCGGGTGGCACAGACCATCATGAGCGAATCGGCTTTCAATGACGCGATGGGGGCGATAGCAACCTTTGCGATACTGGGGGTTGCGATGGGGCAAGGCGAATTCTCGGCCGGACATGCGATGGCAGACCTTGCCTGGCAAGCTGGCCTGGGTGTCCTCGCCGGCGGTATCCTTGGCTATCTGGCTGCTCTGCTGATTGCCCACGAGAAGCTCGATTTCCTCGCCGAGTACGCTCCCGTGGTCAGCCTGATGGCGGTGATCGGCGCTTATATGGGGGCAGATGGGCTACATGCCAGCGGTTTTATGGCGGTATTCGTGTTTGGTATCGTGATTGGCAATAAAGAGGTGTTCGGTTTCGAGATGAAGGAAAAAGAGGCCGAAAACCTTGAGCAGTATGTGATGACCACGGCGCTGATCATGCGCATGTTTATCTTTGTCCTGCTCGGTGCCCAGGTGAATTTCGAGTTGATGAACCAATATCTGCTCGGGGGCGTTGCGGTGGTGGTGGTGTTCATGCTGGTCGCACGCCCCGTCACGGTATTCCTGTGTGCCGGCTCGGATCGCCGGGCCAAGTGGAGCCTGAAAGAGCTGTTATTCATGTGCTGGACCCGTGAAACGGGGGTGATCCCCGGTGCGCTGGCCGGCATGTTGTTGGGGATGAAAGCGCCGGGCGCCGAGATCATCGCTTCGGTGACCTTCATCGCCATTCTGATGACTATCCTCATCCAGGCCACCACGACCCGCTGGTTGGCCGGTAAGCTCGGTCTGCTGGAGCAGTGACGCAAACACAACGCGCCCAACGGGGCGCGTTGGCAATCGCAGTACGAACGGCGACCAGTCGTTTACATCTTACTGATCCTCGCCATAGGGGTAGCGCATATGACCATAGCGAATAACCAATACCGCTAGGGTTAGAAGCAGCACGCCGCCGGCCACGCCCAGGACATGCCAGACATCCAGATTTTTGAGGTCTAGCACCAGATAACGGGCCAGAGCGACGATGGCGATGTAGATCGGGAAGCGCACCGGCAGTTTGCCGGATTTGAAATACAACCCCACCATCGCCAGAATCTCCAGATACAGGAACATCAGCAGCAGGTCAGCCAGACTGGCTTGCCCGTGCTCCAGCATCAGCCCCACCTCGTGAGCGCCGGCGCTGATCGTCGCCAGGGTGATGACGGCAAGACCGAGGTGCTCGACCGCCCCGAGAATCGTCAAAGCCAATTCGGAAACCTTGTTTTGCACCATGATGCCGTCTCTGTGGGTTGGAGTGAGCGCATTGTGGCGATCTCGTGGCACAAAGTGAAGCCCCCGGTAAAGTTTTGGAATGCGGTTAAAAGCCCACGCTTGGATATCCTGGTACGAAAAACTGTTGCGGTTTTATTGCAAATGACCCCGATGGGTGTAGAATGCATTTCAGTTTTTACTATGTGGTTATAAGGGTATTCGATGAGCAAGCATCTGACTGCGGAGTTTGGGGTGTGTCTCTTGGCAGGCGCGGGGGTGCTGTTGCTGGCGGGCTGCAAAGATGAGGTGCCGAAGACTGCGTTGCAGTTCAAACCCGTGGAACAAGTTCCCCAGCAGGTGGTTGGGTCGGTGCCCGGTGTGCAGCCGGTGACGCAGTTTGCCGTGCAATCTGCGCCCAAAGTGGCGGTGGCGCCCGCAGCCCCGGTCGCCGCTGTCAAACCCCAGCCCAAGGTGGTGCCTCGGGTGGCCAAGCCTGCACCCGCCCCGGTTGCCGTCAAGCCTGTCGAGAAGGAGGGGGTGCTGAAACCCGCGTTGACGATCCAGGCAGCGCCCGAGCCTAAAGTGGCACAAGCGCCGGCCAAGGTTGCCGAGTTGCCCAAACGCGCCGAGCCGCCGATGCCGGTTGTGACCCAGGTGCAGATTCATCCGGCCCCGGTGACGACGCAGCCCACGGCGCCGATGTCCTGGCTTAAGCCGTTTGAGTTCAAGGGCGTGAGTGCCGCATCCGCACCCAGCGTCGTTGAGCGCCCCATGACCTACGAGCCGCGCCCCAATCCTTACGCCAATGCCTATGTGCCACAAGCCACGCCGCAGACTGTGCAGCCTGTGGCGTTGCAGGCGCCCGGCGTCAATTTTGGCGCGCTGTCCCCCATTTCTTACGATCCCACGCACAGCCTGGCCGACTTTTTGCCCAGCATCAAAAAGGTGCACCCGACGGGTGAAAAGCCGTTGGTGGTGGTCTCGTTCAAGTGCCCGACCGAAGGGATGGGCATCGCAACGCCGACGACCAAGATTCTGCATTCTGTCATCGATACCGCGTTTGGCGGCGTCAACGCGACCAATGTGCTGCCTTGGAATTTGCAGCAGGTTTGCTCCTGACCCGGGGTTACTTGCAGAAGTCAAAACCCGGCCTTGGCCGGGTTTTTATTGGGTTAGTGCCAGAAACAGTTCGGGCAGCTTTTGCGGCAGGCGTTCGATGTTGTCCACCACCGTGTATTGGTGACCAAAGATGTCGGACACATATTCGTCGGCCTTGGGGTCGAGGTTGATGCAGTAGGTAAAGATGCCGTCGCGGTCGAGTTCGGTAACGGCGCGGCGGGCGTCTTCGATGAGCAGGCGCTCGTCGTGGGTGTCGATGTCCGAGGGTTGTCCGTCGGTGAGGATGAGCATGAGTTTTTTGTCTGCCTGGCGTGCGGCGAGATAGTGCGCGGCGTGGCGCATGGCGGCCCCCATGCGCGTGGAGTACGCGGCCTGCATGGCGGCCAGACGGGCTTTGGCGTCGTCGCCCCAGTGTTCGCCGTAGCCCTTGATGTGCAGGTAGCGCACATCGTGGCGGGTGTTGGAGTGAAAACCGGCAATGGCGAAGGGATCGCCCAGTTGTTCCACCGCCCAGGCCAGGAGCGACACCGCTTCCTGGCTGAGTTCAAGGATGGTTTGGTCACTGCCCGCAGCCTTTTCATTGAGCGATTCGGACAAATCCAGCAGCAGCATGACGGCGATGTTGCGGCCGTCGGTGCGGTGGCTCATGTTGATGCGCGGGTCGGGGTGGGCCCCGCCTTTGAGGTCGATGAGCGAGCGGATGGCTACATCCAGATCGAGTTCACTGCCATCTTCCTGATAGCGGATGCGCACCTTGTCCTGCGGCTTGAGCAGGTCGAGGATTCTTTTCAGATGCTTGGCCAGGGTGGCGTGTTTTTGCAGCAACTTGTCGATGTCGGCCGGGTTGCCTTTGGGGTGCAGGGCTTCGTACACGCTGACCCAGTCGGGACGGTAGGTCAGGCTTTTGTAGTCCCATTCCGGGTAATGCCGCGGCGGCAGGCCTTTGACTTCGTCGCTGGGCGTGCGCTTTTTCTCTTTCTCGAACATTTCTTCATCGTCACTTTCTTCGATGAAGCGCCACATCTGACGGTTGTCGTCGCGGTAATCCACCACGGTGTTGTCGAAATGCACATTGGCAAACTGGTCGCTTTGACGCCGAGTCTTGGCCACATAGCTCAGCGCCAGCGTGGCGATGTCGGTGGTGTTTGATTCCCCTTCGGCCATCAGGGCATGGAAACGCTGCGCAAAATTGAGCAGGTCGGCATCCTGATAACCGTGATGCGGGTCGAGCAGGGCACGCGACAACATCACCATGCGGTGACGCAGGCAGGAGGTGGTTTCCGGGTCGCAGGCGTCTTCCGCCGGATGCGGGTGCAGCGACAGAAAGATCCGCTTCAGGCCGGGGTATTCACGGCAGAGCAGGGTTTCGATGCGGCAGTCTTCGAAGAACTCTACCGCCATGCGCTGGAAGGGGCTCCAGTTATCGGCAATCAGCGCCGTGCTCCAGCGACGGTGACCCACCATGTGGGCCAGGGTTGCGCGGTAACGGTCGATGCCGGTGATGCGTGTGCCGCCATCAAGCACATCGTCATACACATCCGGCACACGCAGGCCGAGTTTGTCGTAATACGGCACGGGCTTGCGTAACTCGTCCCAGGCGGTGGAATACGGCACCAGTTGATCGGCGTCGTTCCACAAGCCGCGCAAGTACAGGTCGAGCTGGCGTTCCACATCCATGAACAGCGTGCCGTGGCGTTCGCGTTGCAGCACGGCGCGGCTGTCGGCGGATTGCAGGGTGAAAAAATCCCTTTGCCGTTCCGGGTGGGTGCGGTAGTTGGCAATGCCGTAATTCACCCAGTTCTTCAGGCTCTCCGGGGTGAGCTGAGCGAGCAGAAACGGCGCCTGCGCGAAGAAGTCCGGCAAGCCGGGGCTGGGAAAAGTAGTGTGATGGCCGTGAATGGAACCCGTGGTGCGATCCATGAAATCGAGCGTGATTTCCAGGTAATGCGCCATCTGTTCACGCGTTTGCAGGCGGCGGGCGACCGGGGCCAGGGTTTGCAGAAACGGCGAAATGGCTTTGCCGTTGGGCGATTTCTGCATGCGTTGAATGACCGCCATGACATCCGGCAGTGCGTCTTCGCCCAGATGGTGAGCGGTAGTGGGCCATCCCTCCATGAACGCGAGCATGGGCTCGGCCCCGCGCCCCAGCTTGCCGATCACGCGCCCGGCCTCAAGATAGGCATTCAGGCCTTCTCGACTGAGAATGGCCAGCGCCTCAGCCATGACATCCTCGAACACATCCTCTACCGGCTTGAAACGGGTATCCAGAATGGCCCAGTAGGCCTTCATCAGGGGGTGCTGGTAGGCGGTTTCCGTGGCTTCTGTCATGACTTTGGCGAGCAATCCATCAGGCAAAAGTGGCGTCGATAGCGTGATCCAGCGTCGCACGGATGTCGGCGTCGTCGGTAATCGGTCGTACCAGTGCCATGCGGCACGCGTCGGCGGGTTCCACACCATCCTTGATCAGGGTGGCCGCGTAGACCAGCAGACGGGTGGAGATGCCTTCATCCAGACCGTGGCCCTTCAGGTTGCGCGCGGTCTGGCCGATCTTCACCAGCTTGCCGGCAACACTTTCATCCAGCCCGGTTTCCTTGGCCAGGATGAGGGTTTCCAGCCCGGCATCCGGGTAATCGAAGTCAAACGCGGTGAAACGCTGTTTGGTCGATTGCTTCAGATCCTTCATCAGGCTCTGGTAGCCGGGGTTATAAGAAATCACCAATTGGAAATCGGGGTGGGCATTGATGAGTTCCCCTTTTTTATCCAGCGGCAAGGTGCGGCGGTGGTCGGTCAACGGGTGGATGACGACGGTGGTGTCCTGGCGTGCTTCGACGATTTCATCCAGGTAGCAGATGGCGCCGATGCGGGCGGCGGTGGTCAGGGGGCCGTCGAGCCAGCGGGTGCCATTGGCTTCCAGCAGGTAGCGACCGACCAGATCGGATGCGGTCATGTCTTCGTTGCAGGCCACGGTAATCAACGGCTTGTTGAGCTTCCACGCCATGTATTCCACAAAGCGGGATTTGCCGCAGCCAGTGGGGCCTTTCACCATGACCGGCAGGCGGTTGCGGTAGGCTGCCTCGTAGAGCGTCACTTCCTTGCCATGGGCTTGGTAATAGGGTTCAGCTTGGATTTTGTATTGGTCTTTGTCGGTGGTCATGGGCATTTCTCCAATCAAATCGTCATTCCCGCGCAGACTTCTCCCGCCCGCGCGGGAATGACATCTAAAGGGTTTTCGTCGTTACAAGAAAAACGCCCCCAGCGAACCGGGGGCGTTTGTACGGCTTACTGCATACAAGGAGCGTGCAAATTACTTATGCACGCCCAGCTTTTCACGCCAGCCTGGGTAGATCTTGTCGGCATCGCCCGGGAAGGACTCGAAAGCGCGGGCGAATTCCTTGTGCTCCTTCGCCCACTGGATCGGGTCGGCACCGGCCTTCCAGCACTCGTAGGCCTGACGCAGGGACTTGGCGCCGGCGGCCGGGGAGTCGATGTGGCCGTAGGAGCCGCCGCCGGCGGTGTTGATGACATTGCCGTGGCCGAGGTTCTCGAAGAAGCCGGGCAGACGCAGGGCGTTCATGCCGCCGGAGATGATCGGCGTGGTGGGACGCATGCCGTACCACTCCTGGTGGTAAGCCGGGCCGGTGTAGGAATCACGCTCGCAGATGTAGGCGATGGCGCGGTCATCCTTGGAGCCTTCCATCTTGCCGTAGCCCATGGTGCCGACATGGATGCCGGAGGCGCCTTGCAGACGGGACATCTTGGCCAGCACATAGGCGGTGTAGCCGCGCTTGGAGCTGGGGGAGGTGACGGCGCCGTGGCCGGCACGGTGGTAGTGCAGGTACTGGCGGGAGAAGTAACGGCGGGCGGTGGTCACCATGCCGGGGCCGCCGACATAGCCGTCGACCAGGAAGGCCACCTTGTCGGCGTCCGGGCCGAAGGCTTCGAGGATGAATTCGCCGCGGGCGATCATCTCGGCGTGGTCGTCAGCGGTGATGTTGGCGGAGAAGATCTTGGCTTCGCCGGTCTCGTCCATGGCGCGCTTCATGCTGTCGTAAACGAGCGGATAGACCTTCTTGGCCGGGCAGAACACCTGGTTGCCCTGCGGTTCATCGTTCTTGATGAAGTCGCCACCCAGCCAGAACTGGTAGGCCGCCTTGGCGAATGGCTCGGGACGCAGGCCGAGCTTGGGCTTGATGATGGTGCCGGAGATGTAGCCGCCATCGACGACCGGACGGCCGAGGACGCGCCACAGGTTGCTGATGTCAACTGCGGGGCCGTCGAACAGCTCGATGGCGCGGCGGGGCATGTAGAAGTCGTACATCTTGGCGTATTCGCAGTCGCCCATGCCCTGGTTGTTGCCGATGGTGAGCGTCAGGAAGGAGACCAGCATCATGCGGCCGTCGATCATGTTGCGGTCGAACAGATCCATCGGATACGCGATGCGCATCTCTTCGGTCGCCTCGTCGATCATGTACACCAGCGCATCGACGCCCTTGGTGAAATCGTCGGTGGTGCAGACTTCGACATTGGTGCCGGTCGAGGATTCGGCGGCGAAGTGGGCGGCGACTTCCAGGAAGCCATAGCCCTTGGCCGGCTTCATCTTGTAGGCACACAGGATGTGCTTGCCGCCCTTGATCAGGTCTTCTTCTTTCAGGCTGAGGTCGGCGTAACGAGCAGATTGATCCATCGAAATCTCCAGTGGGTTTGCAATAAAGCCGGGCGGGATGCGCGGCGACGGGGTGGACTATAAGCGTCCGCTGTTATCAGGAATAGTCATAGTTTTTTATGGATTGCATAAATCTTTGCTTATACAATCTGCGCCATGTTGCATCTCACTTTGCGCCAGCTTCAGGTTATACAGTCGGTCGCCCGGCATGAATCGTTGTCGCGCGCGGCGGCAGAGTTGCATTTGTCGCAGCCGGGTGTCTCGATGCAGCTCAAAAAGCTGTCGGACGCGGTGGGTGTGGCGCTGATCGAACAGATCGGCAAGCGTATTCGTCTGACGGCGGCGGGGCGCGAACTGGCGCAGGCCTCACGCGATGTTTTTGGCGCACTGGAACGCTGCGAGACGCAACTGGCAGCACTGTCCGGGATGCAAAGCGGAAGGCTGCGACTGATGGTGATTACCACCGCTTCGTATTTTGCGCCTCGCCTTTTGGGCGAGTTTTCGCGGCGCTATCCGGGTATCGAGGTGTCGTTGTCGGTGACCAACCGTGAGCGGGTGCTGGCCAGCATCGCCGAGGGCCAGGACGACATCTATTTTCTTGGTCAGCCGCCAGAAGGGCTGGAGGTGGTGGCGCAGCCATTCATGGAAAACCCGTTGCTGGTGGTGGCACCGCTGGATCATCCGCTGGCTTCGGCGCGCAACATTCCGCTGGCGCGATTGAGCGAGGAGCCCTGGCTGATGCGCGAGTCCGGCTCGGGAACGCGCAAGGCGGTAGAGCAGATGTTTGCGGATCAGGGCTTGTCTCTCAATCGGCGCATGGAATTGGGTGCCAACGAGGCGATCAAGCAGGCTATTCTGGCGGGCCTCGGGATTTCGGTGCTGTCGCGGCATTCGCTGGTGTTTGACGCGGCCCACCAGTTTGCGTTTCTCGATGTGGAAGGCTTTCCCATTTTGCGCCACTGGTATGCGGTGTACCCTGCCAAGCGCCCGCTGTCGCGGGTGGCCCGTGCGTTTCTTGGTTTTTTATTTGAGTAAAAGTGATGCCACTAACCTTGGCCCAGATGGATGCGGCGGCTGCCGCGCTGGATGCGGTGCTGCCCTTGGAGCGCCCCGCAGATGTGGCGCTTTCTGCCTTTTTTCGCACACGCAACAAGCTGGGTGGCCGTGATCGCGCCTTTGTGGCCGAAGCGGTTTACGGCGTGTTGCGGCGCTTGCGCAGCCTGGAGTTTGTCGCAGGCCGGCGCGCGGCGCGGCCTTTACTGATGGCCTGGCTGGCGCGTCACGGCGGGGTCAACCAGCGCGAGGTTGCGGCGCTGTTGCTGCCCACCGAGTTGGAGCAGTTTCGCGCTGCCAAGGCCGTCAACCTGGATGGCGAGTCACTGGCGCTGCGTCTGGATCTTCCGGACTGGTTGTTTGAGCGTTTGCATGCGGAATATGGCGAGCGTCTGCCGGCGTTGATGGAAGCGCTCAATCGCCCCGCGCCGCTGGATTTGCGTGTCAATACCCTGAAGGGGGATCGCGTCGCCGTTTTGGCACAACTGACCGCCGACGGCATTCGTGCCGAGGCGATGCCTTATGCGCCGCAGGGCATTCGTCTGGCCGACAAAATCGCGCTGCAACGCCACCCGCTGTTTGTCGCAGGCGCCATCGAGGTGCAGGACGAGGGCAGCCAGTTGCTCAGCCTGATCACCGGCGCACGGCGGGGCGAGATGGTGTGCGATTTTTGTGCGGGCGCTGGCGGCAAGACACTGGCGCTGGGCGCGCAGATGCATAACACGGGACGGCTGTATGCATTCGATATTTCGCCCAAGCGATTGGCCAACCTCAAGCCGCGACTGGCGCGTTCGGGGCTGTCCAATGTGCATCCGCAACTGTTGACGGGTGAGCATGACGCCAGGATCAAACGGCTGGCCGGCAAGTTCGATCGCGTGCTGGTGGATGCGCCGTGTTCGGGCCTGGGTACGCTGCGCCGCAACCCCGATCTGAAATGGCGGCAGTCGCCTGAAAGCGTGGCGGAGTTGACCCAAAAACAGACGGCCATCCTGGCTTCGGCCAGTCGTTTGGTGAAGCCGGGCGGCAGCCTGGTTTATGCCACTTGCAGTTTGTTGTCGGAAGAAAATCAGGGCATCGTTGCGGCCTTTGCGGAAACGCACCCCGAGTTTACGCAGGTGCCGGTGGGTGAGCGGTTGAGAGGGCACTGCCCTGCATTGGCAGGCGCCGAGTCGTTGCAATTGGCGCCCGACACGCAGGGCACAGATGGCTTTTTTGCGGCGTTGTGGGTGCGCCGATGAAGCGGGTTTTGTGGCTGATTCTGTTTTTGGCGCTGCCAGTACGGGCGGCCGATTGGCAATCGTTGCCGGCGCAAGGCGAGTTGCTGCTGGCGTTCCAGCCGGGAGATGACGGTGGCGCGCTGATCGAGTCGCAGATTCGCAGCGCCCGGCGTCAGGTGTTGGTGCAGGCCTTCAGTTTTACCCACGAGCGCATCGCCAATGCATTGATCGAGGCGCATGAACGAGGGGTGGATGTGCGCGTGCTATTGGATCGTGAGCAATATTTAAAACAACGCAATGACCAGGGTCGTCGCCTGCGGCGCGCTGGGGTGCCGCTGTGGCTGGATGGTGAACATCAGGCCGCGCATAACAAGGTGATGATTATCGATGCCATGCTGCCGACAGCGACGGTGATCACCGGCAGCTTTAATTTCACCCATGGCGCGCAGTTCAATAATGCCGAAAATGTGCTGGTGCTGCGGGGTCATGCAGCATTGGCGCGGCTGTTCGTGGAAAATTGGCAGCAACACCGTTTGCATTCGATAGAAAAATGAACGACACCACTCATTCCCTCCTGGCCTCCCTTTGGTGGGGGCGTTCGGATTTGCATCTGTTCTGGGAGATCGGCTTGTTGCTGCTCCTGGCGTTGCTGATCTGGCCATTGCCTGGCCTGTTGCGTCAGCGTTTGTGGCGTGCCGAGTCTGTTCCTTCTTTGAGTGAACGCGACTGGCGCCGTCTGGTGCTGCCATCACTGATGCTGCTTGCGGTATTCATCTCGCGCGAGTTTGCGCACTGGGTGTGGTCTGCCACGCCGTTGCTGGATCTGGCCTTGCCCTTGCTGGTCTCAATGACGCTGGTTCAGGCCAGTTTTTATGTGTTGCGTCGTGCGATTACAGCCAATGCGCTGTTGCAATCCCTGGAGCATTTGGTTTCCTGGAGCGTTTGGGGGGTGGTGGCGCTGTATATCACGGGGCACCTCAACGGGCTGGTGCAACTCATGCAGTCGATAGGCTTTCAGGCAGGAGCGCAGCGCATCTCGCTGTATAGCGCCAGCCTTGGGGTGTTGACGGTGGCTGCGGGGCTGATGTTTGCCTTGTGGCTGGCGCGTTCGCTGGAGGTGCGGTTTATTGAGCGCATACCGGTGAGCGCCAATCTCAAAACCGCATTGAGCAAGGCCATTAAAACGCTATTGGTACTGGTGTCCGTGCTGGTATCGCTGCCAGTGATCGGAATTGATCTGACCATGTTGTCGGTGTTCGGCGGTGCGATGGGGGTGGGGATCGGCCTGGGTCTGCAAAAGATCGTGTCCAACTATTTCGCCGGATTCACCTTGCTGCTGGATCAGTCGATCCGCATCGGCGACATGGTGACGATTAATGGCCGCTCTGGTGAGGTCGGTGACATTCGCACTCGTTATACCGTGATTCGTGGTCGGGATAAGACTGAAACCATTATCCCTAACGAGGCGATGGTTACCTCGGTTGTGATTAACCATACCCCGGCTGGTCGCGAGAGCAGTGTGCAGCTGCCGGTGCAGGTGGCCTACGACAGCAACCTTGAACGCGCCCGGGCCATCATGCTGGCAGCGGCAAACGGGCATGCACGCGTGACCCGCCAGGAAGGGGCTCAGGTGCGTCTGATGGGTTTTGGCGAAAACGGGATCAATCTGGAGTTGGTGTGCTGGACCGACGCCACGGATAACGATCTGGCTCTTCTCAGGTCTGATATCAATTGGGCGATATGGGACGGTTTTCGGCGGGAGGGCATCGAGATTCCCTGTCCCCGGCGGGTGGTGCATTTGCAAGCAACGGGGGCGTCATGCTGACACAGATCATCCTGGGCACCCTGTTGGGGGGCGTCGTTTCGGTGCTGGCAGCGGCGAGCCTATCGCTGACCGTGTTGAAGGACATGTCGCATCGGCTGGTGGGTTTTTCGGTCGGCGTGCTGCTGGCGGTGTCGTTTTTGCACCTGCTGCCCGAGGCCAGCGAGATGCTGGATGCGCACGCGGTCGGCAGCACCGTGTTGATTGGCATTCTGGGTTTTTTTGCCCTGGAAAAAACCGCGCTGTGGCGGCATGACCATCATGAGGACGAGGGCCATGTCTGTCATTCGCACCATGTCGCCGGATCGCTGATCGTGTTGGGCGACGGGCTGCATAACTTTGTCGATGGCATCCTGATCGCCGCCGCGTTTTTGCAGGATCCCGCGCTGGGATGGGCGACGGTCGCGGCGGTGGTGTCGCACGAGGTGCCGCAAGAGGTGGGCGATTTTATGGTGTTACTCAACGCCGGCTACAGTCGAGCCAAGGCCTTGTGGCTCAATGTGTTGTCAAGCCTGGCCGCAGTGGGTGGCGGGGTGCTGGGCTGGTTGACGCTCTCCGCAGCCAGCGGGCTGATTCCTTACATTCTGGCGTTGTCGGCGGCGAGCTTTATCTACATCGCCGTGGCCGATCTGGTGCCAGTGTTGCACAGGCAGCGCAAGCCCATCGACTTCATCATCCAGTTTGCATTGCTGGGCTCTGGCGTGGCCTTGGTGATGGCGCAGATATCCAGTCATGCGCATTGACTGAAATCATCCTTGATTCGTCGGTTGAACACGCCCGATCGGGCGTGCTGTGTTTTTGGGCCGTCAGCGCCGCATCGAGTCGAAGAAATCGTGGTTGTTTTTGGTGATGCGGACCTTGTCGATGAGAAACTCGGCCGCTTCCAGGTCGTCCATCGGGTAGAGCAGTTTGCGGAGTACCCAGGTTTTTTGTAGTTGCTCGGCCTTGATGAGGAGTTCTTCTTTGCGGGTGCCCGAGCGGTTGACATTGATGGAGGGGTACACCCGTTTTTCCGACATGCGCCGGTCGAGGTGGATTTCCATGTTGCCGGTGCCTTTGAACTCTTCGTAGATCACATCGTCCATGCGGCTGCCGGTATCGACCAGCGCGGTGGCGAGGATGGTGAGCGAGCCGCCTTCTTCGATATTGCGGGCAGCGCCAAAAAAGCGCTTTGGCTTGTGCAGGGCGTTGGCATCGACGCCGCCGGTGAGTATCTTGCCGGAACTGGGCACCACATTGTTATAGGCGCGTGCCAGGCGGGTGATGGAGTCGAGCAGGATGACGACATCCTTTTTGTGTTCGACCAGACGCTTGGCCTTTTCGATCACCATTTCGGCGACATGCACATGGCGGGCGGCCGGCTCGTCGAAGGTGGATGCGACCACCTCGCCGCGCACGGTGCGGGTCATCTCGGTGACTTCCTCGGGGCGCTCGTCGATCAGCAGCACCAGCAGTACGGCTTCCGGGTAGTTGGCGGTAATCGCGTGGGCGATGTGCTGCATCATCACGGTCTTGCCGGATTTGGGCGGCGCGACGATGAGGCCGCGCGAGCCTTTGCCGATGGGCGAGACGATGTCGATGATGCGGCCGGTCAGAGCCTCTTCGCCGCGAATATCGCGTTCTAGCAGGAAGGGTTCGTTCGGGAACAGCGGCGTGAGGTTCTCGAACATGATCTTGTGCTTGATCGAGTCCGGCGGGTAGCCGTTGACGGAATCGAGCTTGGCCAGCGCGAAATAGCGTTCGCCGTCTTTAGGGGTGCGAACCTCGCCTTCGATGGTGTCGCCGGTGCGCAGGTTGAAGCGGCGAATTTGCGAGGGCGAGATGTAGATGTCGTCCGGGCTGGACAGGTAAGAGGTGTCCGCGGTGCGCAAGAAGCCGTAGCCATCGCCCAGAATCTCCAGCACTCCGTCGCCGTAGCACACCTCGCCCTTTTTCGAACGGCTTTTGAGGATGGCAAACATCAACTCCTGCTTGCGCATGCGGTTGGCGTTTTCGATCTCATCCGTCTCCGCGATTTCGAGGAGCTTGCTGACATGGATGGTTTTTAGTTCGGAGAGGTGCATGAGGGTGATGTGGCGGTAGGCGCCTGAGGCAATGCGGGGAGAGAGCGATTGCCACGCCTGGAATCAGGCGTGGGCAGAGTCAGGTCAGATGTTGCTGTCAACGAATGCAGCGAGTTGCGATTTGGACAGCGCGCCCACCTTGGTGGCTTCGACATTGCCATTCTTGAACAACATCAGGGTGGGAATGCCGCGAATCGCGTACTTGGGCGGCGTGGCGGGGTTTTCGTCGATGTTCAGCTTGCACACCTTGAGGCGGCCGGCGTAATCCTTGGAAACTTCATCCAGGATCGGGGAGATCATCTTGCAGGGGCCGCACCAGTCGGCCCAGTAATCGACCAGAACGGGCAGCGGCGATTGCAGCACTTCCTGTTCGAAAGAGTCATCGGTGATGTAATGGATATGCTCACTCATCGGAATGTCCTTGTTGGCGAGATGTGTGGGTATGTATTTCAGTCTGGCGGTTGTTGCCGCAGAGAGTGCGGGTCGCATCCTAACGGAAAAAAGCATGCGGGGGAAGCGGGTATTGATCGCGTGGGTATTGATCGCGCCTTCAGACGGCGGCGCGCAACCTTGCAGCACATTGCTCGGCTTGGCGTCCGTAACTGCCTCCAAACAGGTTGAAGTGATTGAGCAAATGATAAAGCGTGTATAGATCGCGGCGGCGGGCATAGCCCGGGTCGAGTGGCCAGGCGTCTTGGTAGGCGGCATAAAAATCGTGAGAGAAGCTACCGAACAACTCGGTCATGGCGATATCGGTCTCGCGGTCGCCGTAATACACGGCGGGGTCGAACACGCAGGGAGCGCCGTTTACGAACGCGGCGTTGCCGCCCCACAGATCGCCGTGCAGCAACGATGCGCTTGGCTGGTAATCGGCGAGCAGTTCGGGCAACCGGCTGGCGACAGCGTCGCAGGCATTGATCAGACTGGCTGGCGCGCCATTGTGCCGGGCCAGATCGCGCTGAAAGCCCAGCCGTTGGATGCGCCAGAAATCGATCCAGTCCGGGTTCCAGTCGTTGTGTTGCGGTGTGGCGCCGATATGGTTGTTGCGGTGCCAGCCAAAGCGGGGCTGTGTTTGCCGGTGCAGATTGGCCAGCGCGCGTCCCAGTGCAGCGAAGTCGCCACGGGGGGAAAGCGGCAGATATTCGAGAATCAGCCAGGCGGTGTCGCCCTCGGTGCCCCAGGTGATGGGCACGGGGATGCGTAGGGCTTGAGATGCCGCCAGCGCGTGCAGGCCTTCTGCCTCGGCCTCGAATAGATCAAGACACCCGGAGCGGTTGAGCTTGACGAAAAACCTGCGGCCACAACGACCGCTGAGGATGAGGCCGCGGTTGATGCAGCCCCCGCCAGCTTCGCGTTCGTCAATGCATTCAAACGGCGCGCCGGTGGCTGCGGAGATGGCGGTAGAAAGTGCTTTTAGTGACACCCGCCGCTGCCGCAGCCGCCCGAGCCACAGGTCGGCGCGGCGGGAGACAACGCCAGCGGGTTGTCGGTCTTGGGTTCGCGCGAGGCGCCGGCTTCTTCCAGGCGGATCAGGTAGGACTTCCAATAGGCCTCTTGATGTTTGCCCAGGTCATAGAGGTAATCCCAGGAATAGATGCCCGAATCGTGGCCGTCAGAGAAGGTCAGCGACACCGCGTATTGGCCTACGGGCTCGATCTTGGCGATGTCCACCAATTTCTTGCCGACTTGCAGGGTTTCTTGCCCTGGGCCGTGCCCGCGCACCTCGGCGGAGGGCGAATAGACGCGCAGGTATTCGTACGAAAGCGAGTAGCGCTCGCCATCGCTGAACGCGACCTCCATATAACGCGACTGCTGGTGCAGCTTGATCTCGGTCGGCAGCGGGGTTGTGTTGTTTAATCCACTCATGTTCGGAACGACTCCATCAGGAAACACTGATGATTGTGCCAGCGCGGACGGTGCCGGGCAATACCTGAGTGAAATATTCAATCATTTCAGAAACGCGTCGATGGCATCGGCCAGGTCGTCGGAGTACAGGTCGCGGAAGAAATGATCGGCGCCCTCCAGGATGAGTAGTTTGGCTTTGCCGGCGTTGGCCAGCGGCTGCGTTTTTTCGATCAGGCCGGGGACGATTTCGTCGCTGGCGGCGGCGATCACCATGACCGGTGTCTTGATGGCGGGGATCAGACTGGGGGTGTCAAAGCGCGGCTCGTCGCGGTAATAGTCGATGAAGCTCGATGCCAGCACGCGGCTGTTGGCGCAATAGACGAAATCGACGGAACCCAGCAAGGCATCGGCATCGGCCTGGCGAACACGCGCCAGCAATTCGGGTAGGGATTTGCCATAGCGCTTCTGGTAGCCGGCGACATGCTGCTGGGCCGACCAGGTTTGCGGGGCGACCAGCACGACCTTGCCCAGAGATTTGGGCGCATGTTCTGCCGCAAACCAGGCAATCTGGTTACCGCCGCGCGAGTGGCCGATGAGGTCGATCTTGTTGACCCCTTTGCCTTCTAGCCAGCGCGTCCAGGCAGCCAGTTCGGCGAGTGCATCGGTGTGCTTGTGACGGTTGGTCACCGAGCAGTCATACATGCCGTGACGGTCGTCAACGCCGAGGCTGAGGTTGATGGCCAGGGTGTTGAAGCCTTTGGCCTTAAGGCGCTCTTGCAAGCCAGCGATGATTTCCATGCCGTTGTGGGCGAGGGTGCCGTGCAAAATAAGCACCACGCCTTCTTGCAGCGATTTGCCGGCTGCCTGCTCCAAACGGGCATTGAGGGTGATGTTTTGGTGGTTAAGCTTGATCTCTTCGGCTTGCACGGAAAACGCAACCCAGGCAGAAAGTAGCAGGGCAATGAATCGCATGGTGTGCTCCACAATGAGGTGAGCATGAAGGTTGATGCAATGGGCTGCCTTTGGCAATGGTTGTTCCGTACACTTTGCGCCTCACCGTTGGAGCCCTTGCCATGACCTTCATCCAGACCGAAGACCTGATCCAGTCGATTGCCGATGCCTTTCAGCACATCGCCGTGTATCACCCCAAGGATTTTGTCGATGCCGTGCACACCGCCTGGCAGCAGGAAGATTCGCCGGCGGCCAAGGACGCGCTGGCGCAGATTCTGGTCAACTCGCGTTTGTGCGCCGAGGGGCGACGCCCGATTTGCCAGGACACCGGTATGGCTGTGGTGTTTATGGACATCGGTATGGGCGTGCGTTTTGCCGACGCTGCCGATTTGCAGGCGATGGTCGATGAAGGCGTGCGGCGCGCCTATACCGACCCGATGAATCCGCTGCGTGCCTCGGTGCTGGAAGATCCCGCCGGTAGCCGCCGTAACACCCGCGACAACACCCCGGCGGTGCTGCATGTGCGCATGGTGCCGGGCGATCGTCTGGATGTGCGGGTGGCGGCCAAGGGGGGCGGGTCGGAAAACAAGGCGCAATTCGCGGTGCTCAACCCTTCAGATTCGATCGTGGACTGGGTGCTCGGGTGCCTGCCAGAGATGGGGGCCGGCTGGTGTCCGCCGGGCGTACTGGGTATCGGCATCGGCGGCACGCCAGAAAAGGCGATGCTGCTGGCGAAAGAAGCACTGCTCGCCCCCATCGATTTGCCCGCGTTGCGTGCGCGTGGTGCGCAGAATCGCATCGATGCGCTGCGTCTGGAGATTTTTGAAAAGGCCAATGCGCTGGGTATTGGTGCGCAGGGGCTTGGAGGGCTGACCACGGTGCTGGATGTGAAGATTCTCGATTACCCCACCCACGCCGCCAGCCTGCCGGTGGCGATGATTCCCAACTGCGCGGCCACGCGCCACCTGCATTTCAGCCTCGACGGCAGCGGTCCGGCGCACTTTGCGCCGCCGGCATTGTCAGATTGGCCAGAGGTGGCCTGGAGCGGGCCAGCGGGAGCGAAGCGGGTCGATCTCGATACCCTGACCCGCGCCGAGGTGGCGAGCTGGCGCGCGGGCGATGCGCTGCTGTTGTCGGGTAAGTTGCTGACCGGGCGTGATGCGGCGCATAAAAAGATTGCCGATCTGGTGGCTCGCGGCGAGCCGCTGCCCGTCAGCTTTGCGGGGCGGCTGATCTACTATGTGGGCCCGGTCGATGCGGTGGGCGGTGAGGCCGTCGGTCCTGCCGGCCCCACCACGGCGACGCGCATGGATAAGTTCACCGACCTGATGCTGGGTGAACTGGGGCTTTTGGGCATGATCGGCAAGGCTGAACGCGGGCCAGAGACGGTGGATAGCATTCGTCGCCATGGCGCTGCATATGGCATCGCCGTGGGGGGCGCGGCTTATCTGGTGTCGCGGGCGATCAAGTCCTCGAAGGTGTTGGCCTTTCCCGAACTGGGCATGGAAGCGATCCATGAGTTTGAGGTGGAGGATATGCCCGTCACCGTGGCGGTGGATGCAGAAGGCGCGTCTCTGCATCAGCGAGGGCCAGCCGAATGGAAGATTAGGATAAGAGACATCAATAAGTTAAAGCAGTCATCGAATGTGTCGTTGTAAGATTTTATGACGGGCGTACAATGCCGACCGCATTAGGGTTGGAGGCGAGACCGATGAGAAAAATTCTGTGGGCGTGGCTGTTGGGCTTGGGCGTTGCCGTGGCGGGCATGGCGCCGGTGACCGATGCTGTTGCACAGGAAGGTGTTCGCAAGGTCGGCGATAAAACAGCTCAAGTCTCCAAACAGCGCAAATCCAAACACAGCATCAAATCCGCGCAGCGGCTCCATAAGTCGGGCAAGGCGTCAAAACGCAAAGTCAGTCGCATCAATCGCGCCCAGCAACGCGATCTTTCCGAATACAAAACCCTCAACGGCCAGCCCGTGCTGCGCTCGGCCTATGCGCTGGTGCTGGACCAGCGTACGGGGGAGTTGCTGTATGAAAAGGGCGCGCAAAAGCGTACGCCGATCGCATCGATTACCAAACTGATGACGGCCATGGTGGTGCTGGATGCCAATCTGCCAATGGACGAGCCGATTACCATCGCCGAGGCGGATGTCGATCACCTCAAGTACACCCGCTCGCGCCTGCCGGTGGGAACGCGCATGTCGCGTGGCGACCTCATGCATCTGGCGTTGATCGCCTCCGAAAACCGCGCCGCCGCCGCCCTGTCGCGCGAATATCCGGGCGGGCGCGATGCCTTTGTTGCGGCGATGAACCGCAAGGCCGATACGCTGGGCATGAAAGATACGGAGTTTCATGACGGCACGGGGCTGAGCCGCAGTAATTTATCCACCGCCCGTGACCTGGCGCGCATGGTCGATGCCGCCTATCGCTACGATGCCGTTCGTGAGATCAGTTCGATGGGCAGTTACGACATGATGCTGCCCAGTCGCAGGAGCATGCGCGAGTTGGCGTACAACAACACCAACCCACTGACACGGCGCAAGGATTGGGAGATTGGCGTATCCAAAACCGGCTTTATCAACGAAGCCGGGCATTGTCTGGTGATGCAGGCGCGCATTTCGCACCAACCGTTGATCATCGTGCTGCTCGACTCGCAGGGAAAATACTCACGCATTGGTGATGCCAACCGCATCCGCCGCTGGATTGAGGAAGGCCCGGCGCAACACATAGCCGATCGTCGCAAGGGACGCACTACCTGACAGGCGTACAGTCGCCCTCAACCTTTTCAGGAGTCTGTCATGTTCGAGTCTGCTGAACTCGGCCATCAGATCGACAAGGCCACTTGGCAGAAGGAAGAGCCGCTGCTGCGGCAGGCGTTGCTGGAGATGCAACTGGAATTGGTCAAGCGGCGAGAGTTTCCGGTCGTCATTCTGGCCTCCGGTATCGATGGTGCCGGGCGGCGTGAAGCGGTCAATCTGCTCAATGAATGGATGGACCCGCGTCATATTCAAAGTCACGGCATGGGCGAACCTTCCGATGAGGAAAGCGAGCGCCCGCCGATGTGGCGGTATTGGCGCAAATTGCCGCCCAAGGGCAAGATCGGCGTGTTTCTGGGTACCTGGTACACCGATCCACTGCTTGCGCGGGTGTATGGCGAAATCGATTCCATCCGCTTTCGTGAGGAGATCGAATCGGTGGTGCGTTTCGAGCGCATGCTGACCGAAGAAGGCGCGCTGGTGCTCAAGTTCTGGTTTCATCTGTCCAAGGATCGCCAGGAAAAACGCTTGAAGGCGTTGGAGAAAGATCCGGAAACCCGCTGGCGCGTGACCGAGCGCGATTGGGCGCACTTTCAGCGCTATGACGATTTTCGCGTTGCCAGCGAAGAACTCATCAGCATTACCAGCACCGCCCATGCGCCTTGGTATCTGATCGACGGCAGCGATGTGCGTTACCGCAGCCTGGCGATGGGCAAGATCCTGCTTGAGGCCTTGCGTGTCCGGTTGGCGCAAAAAGGTCTGCCGGCGCCGGAAATGGCAGCGCCCCTGCCGCCGCAGATCGACAACCGCCATATCCTGGGCAGTCTGCAACTGGCGCAAAAGCTTACCGAGCGCGACTACAAGAAGGAACTGGAGGCACTGCAAGGCCGCCTGAACCTGTTGATGCGCGACCCGCGCTTTGCCCGCATCTCGGTGGTGATAGTGTTCGAGGGCAACGATGCGGCCGGCAAGGGCAGTGCTATCCGTCGCATTACGGCGGCGATGGATGCCCGTTATTACCAGATCGTGCCGGTGGTGGCGCCGACCGACGAAGAACGCGCCCATCCCTATCTGTGGCGCTTCTGGCGGCAACTGCCCCGGCGCGGACATTTCACGATCTTTGATCGATCCTGGTATGGCCGTGTGCTGGTCGAACGGGTCGAAGGTTTTTGCAAGGATCACGACTGGCTACGCGCCTACGGCGAGATCAACGATTTCGAGGCGCAGATGGTGCGGCACGATATCATCGTCATCAAATACTGGTTGGCGATCAGCAAGGACGAGCAACTCACTCGCTTCAATGCGCGCGAACAGATCGAGTTCAAGCGTTTCAAGATCACCGAAGAAGACTGGCGCAACCGCGACCAGTGGGATGCCTATACCCGGGCGGTGTGCGACATGGTGGACCGCACCAGCACCCGCACCGCGCCGTGGATCCTGGTTGAAGCCAATAACAAGCTGTACGCCCGCATCAAGGTGCTACGCACCCTGTGCGAACGCATCGAGGCGCAATACGACAGCCTCGGCGGAAGCAAAAAGAAAAAGGCCTAGTGCTTACCTGCTGAAGTCTGCGTTAACACCGAGAGCCGTTTGGCACACTGATCTGCAAGTAAGTACTAGCCTTCCACGGCCAGCCGCGCCAGCAAGGCGCGTTCCAGGGCAACCTGGGCTTCGGTTTGGTGCAGCGCATTTCCCCGCACGACGAACACATCCTCGGCACGGCCGCCGAGTGTGTGGATGCGTGCGGTGTTGACCTCGATACCATGCTCGGCAAGCTGTTCGGCGATATCGGCGAGCAGCCCGGGACGATCGCCGGCGGTGAGGCTTAACACCCAGTCATCGCGACCCTCGCTGGGGGTGAGGCTGATCTGTGGCGTGATCGGAAAGGCGCGCAACCGTCGGGGCAGGCGAGGCTTTTGTGGCGGTCGTGTGCGTCGGTGTTGCAGGGCTTGCAGCAACTCGTGTTCGAGGTATGCCAAAAGATTGCGGTAGGCGATGGTGCCTTGTTGCGGGTCCATGACCAAAAAATTGTCCAGCGCATAGCCGTCTTTCGTGGTGTGGATGCGTGCCTCCAACACGGAGAGACCTTCGCCCGCAAAAAAACGGCAGAGTTCGGCGAACAGGCCGGGCCGATCGGGCGCGTATGCCAGCACCTCGGCACCCGCGCCCAGCGGCGACAAGCGGCTTTTGACGATGATCTGCTGTCTGCTCAAATGCGGCAGCAGCACCCGTGTTTGCCAAGCGATATCGGCATCGGACAGGCGCAGAAACCACAGGGCGTCCATGCGCCGCCACAGCAGGTTTTCGGCGCCCGGCTCCCAGCCGTACAGACGCAGGGTGGTGCGTGCCGCAGCGCATTTCTCTTCGACGCCGCTGACCGCTTCCTGACCTTCGATGACCCGCCGTGCGCCCCAGTACAGCGTTTTTAGCAGATTGCCTTTCCAGGCATTCCAGATCGCCGGGTTGGTGGCGCGGATGTCCGCCACGGTCAGCAGGTACAGGGCGTCCAGTCGTTCGCGGGTTTGCATGTGTGCCGCGAATGCAGCCAGCACCTCGGGGTCTGACAAATCCTGTCGTTGTGCGGTTTGTGACAGCGACAGATGTTCGTGGACCAGCCAGGCCACCAGATCGACCTCGCTGTCGGGAAGCCCCAACTGCCGGCAGAAACGCCGCGCATCCACAGCGCCCAGCACCGAGTGATCGCCGCCCCGGCCTTTGGCGATGTCGTGGAACAGCGCGGTGATGTACATCAGATGCGGCCTGGCAAAAGACTGCATCAACTCGGATGCCAGCGGAAACTCGTGCGACAGGATGGGCAGCGCGAAGCGGCGCAGGTTGCGCAGCAGCATCAGGCTGTGCTCGTCCACCGGATGGATGTGATACAGATCGTGTTGCATCTGTCCGGTGATGCGGGCAAAAGGCGGGATCAGGCGTTCCAGTAATCCCAGGCGATGCAATAGACGAATGCTGCGGGTAATGCCGTTGGGCTCGCAAAAAAGCGCCAGCAAGGCGGCGCGCTGCTGGCGGCGGAAGGCAGCGTCGATGCGTGGCGCGGCGCGCCACAGGGCGCGCAGGGTGGGTGGCGTAAAGCCGCTGAGTTCGGGATGACGCGCCAGCACGGCAAACGATTCCAGTATGGCGGCAGGCCGGGTCTCGAACAGGGCCTCATTGCGGATGTCGAGCAGGGCGTTGCGGTGGCCAAAGTCGGGTGCGTCCGGCAGCGGTTGGGTGTCTTTGGCTTCACCCAAACGACATTGCATTCCGCCCAGCAGGATCTCGTTGGCCAGGGCAATCTCGCGTGCGGCGCGGAAGAATCGCTGCATCAGCACCTCGGATGCGCGCAGGCGGCCGCGCACGGTGATGCCCAGATCGGCGGCAATGCGTTCTTGCTGCTCGAACACCAGGCGATCCTCGCGGCGGTTGGCCGCAAGATGCAGGCGGATGCGCAAGTGGGCCAACAGATTGCGGTGGGCGGTCAGTCGTCGCGATTCGCTGGCGGTGAGCATTCCGGCGCGCGCCAGTCCGGGCAGGTCGTCGGGCAGGCCGCAGGCCCGTGCCACCCAGCCGATGGTGTGCAGATCGCGCAGACCGCCGGGGCTTTCCTTGAGATTGGGCTCCAGCATCAGGGCGCGGTCGGCAAAGCGGCCGTGACGCTGGGCCTGCTCCAGTCGTTTGGCCTCCAGGAAATCCAATGGCTTGGTGGCCATACGAATCCGTTGCAGCAGGGTGTCAGCCAAGGTTAAATCGCCGCATAGGGGACGGCCTTCGAGCAGGTTGGTGTGAATGCTGAGGTCATTCGCTGCCTCATCCAGGCATTCAGACAGCCGCCGCACGCTGTGGCCCACGGGCAGGCCGACATCCCAGAACAGGCCGATCAGCGGTTCGAAACGATGCAGCGAGGCCTCATCCAGATCGTCCATCACCAGAATCAGCAGATCGATGTCGGACTGCGGGTACAGCTCGCCCCGACCATAACCGCCGACCGCCAGCAGGGCAGTGTGCTGCGGCAGGTCGTGCGCGCCCCAGATGGCTTGCAGCAACTGGTCGGCAGCACGGGTCAGGTCGGCAAACAGGCGTGCCGGTTGCGGCTTGGCCTGATAGCGGGCGATGGCCTGCTCACGGGTGGCACGATAGGTGTCGCGCCAGAGGGGAGTCATGACTCCGGCGGCGGCGGGCTGCCGGCAGAGGCGGTGAGAACCTCGCTGCCGGTGGGGGTGACCAGAAGCGTGTGTTCCCATTGCGCCGACAGGCTACGGTCACGGGTAACCACGGTCCAACCGTCGGACAGCATGCGGATGTCGCGTTTGCCGGCGTTGATCATCGGTTCGATGGTGAAGATCATGCCCGCTTCCAGAATGGGACCATCCTTGGCACTGCCGTAATGCAGCACCTGCGGGTCTTCGTGGAATTTGCGACCGATGCCGTGGCCGCAGTATTCACGCACCACCGAATAGCCGTTGAGCTCGGCATGACGCTGGATGGCAGCGCCCACAACGCCCAGCGGTACGCCGGGGCGCACGGCAGCAATGCCTTTCCACATGCATTCGTAGGTGACGCGGCACAGGCGTTTGGCCTGGATGCTGGCGTCACCGACGATGAACATGCGGCTGGTATCGCCATGCCAGCCGTCCTTGATGACGGTGATGTCGAGGTTGACGATGTCGCCCTTTTTCAACTGCTGTTCACCCGGAACGCCGTGGCATACCTGATGGTTGATCGAGGTGCAGATCGACTTGGGGTAGGGTGCATGACCGCCCGGCGCATAGTGAAGCGGCGCGGGGATCGAGCCTTGCTGCTGCACCATGTAATCGTGGCAGAGTTGGTCAAGCTTTTCGGTGCTGACACCGGGTTGCACGAAGGGCGCGATGTAATCGAGCACATCGCTGGCCAGTCGCCCGGCGATGCGCATGGCCTCGATGTCGCTGGCAGATTTGATGACAATCGTCATTTGATGCGCATCCCCGGTTGCGCGCCGTTGTCGGGGGCGAGCAGGAAGGGGCCGCCGCGCTCGTCGGAAGCAGCCAGCAGCATGCCTTCGGACAGGCCGAACTTCATCTTGCGCGGGGCCAGGTTGGCGACCATCACGGTCAGCCGGCCTTGCAGGTCTGCGGGTGCATAGGCCGATTTGATGCCGGCAAACACCTGACGCAGGCGGGGCTGGCCATTTTCAAGTTCGCCGATGTCGAGTTCCAGTCGTAGCAGTTTGTCGGCGCCCTCGACCGTGCTGGCGGTGGCGATGCGGGCGACGCGCAGGTCGATCTTGCTGAAATCGTCGATGCCGATGCTGCCGGCAATCGGCTGGATGCTGTGCTGCTGGTGTTCGCCATGGCGCGTGGGTGCGTGGGTGATCGGGGTTAGGCTTTGGCGGTTGGCTTCCAGCAGGGCTTCGATCTGCGCGGCGTCGATGCGCGTCATCAGGTGGCTGTAGGGCGCGATGGCGTGATTGGATAGCACCGTATCGACATCCTCCCAGATCAGCGGTTCGATTTGCAGGAAGGCCTCGACCTTGGTGGTCAGTACCGGCAACACGGGTTTCAGATACAGGATTAGCAGGCGGAAGGCGTTGATCGCTACCGAACAGACGCTGTGCAGATCGGCGTCGCGGCCTTCCTGTTTGGCCATCTCCCAGGGCTTGTGCTGGTCGATGTACTGGTTGGCGAGATCGGCCAGCGCCATGATCTCGCGGATGGCCTTGCCAAATTCGCGGGCATCAAAGAGCTCGGCAATCGTCGCAGCGGCAGCGCGCATCTGGGTCAGCAGCGGTTGATCTGTCGCCACCGTGGCCAGAGTGCCGCCAAAGCGTTTGTGGATGAACCCGGCCGAACGGCTGGCGATGTTGATGGTCTTGCCGACCAGGTCGCTGTTGACCCGGGCGACGAAGTCTTCCAGGCTCAGGTCTATGTCATCCAGCCCCGGCCCGAGCTTGGCGGCATAGTAATAGCGCAGATACTCGGGATCGAGGTGTTTGAGATAGCTTTCGGCGGTGATGAAGGTGCCGCGCGACTTGGACATCTTCTGGCCGTTGACGGTCAGGAAGCCATGCGCGAACACCCCGGTCGGCGTGCGGTAACCGGCGTGTTCCAGCATCGCCGGCCAGAACAGGGTGTGAAAGTAAAGAATGTCCTTGCCGATGAAGTGATACACCTCGGCATCGGCGTCCTCGGCCCACCAGGTAGAGAAATCCATGCCCAGACGGTTGCACAGGTTGGCGAAGCTGCCCATGTAGCCCACCGGGGCGTCGAGCCAGACATAGAAATACTTGCCCGGCGCATCGGGGATCTCGAAGCCGAAATAGGGCGCATCGCGGGAGATATCCCAGTCGGTCAGCCCGGCATCCAGCCATTCGCGCAGCTTGTTGGCCGCTTCAACTTGCACGCGCGGCGGTTTGGCCCACTCGTTGAGGAAATAAGACAGACGCGGATCGGACAGGCGGAAGAAATAATGTTCCGAGGTTTTGTGGATGGGCGTGGCACCAGACACGGCGGAATAGGGGTTGATCAGTTCGGTGGGAGCGTATGCCGCGCCGCAGACCTCGCACGAGTCGCCGTACTGGTCTTTGGCATGGCACTTTGGGCACTCGCCCTTGATGAAGCGGTCAGGCAAAAACATCGCCTTGACCGGATCAAAAAACTGCTCTATGGCGCGTACATCGATCAGCCCGTCGTCGCGCAGGCGGCGATAGATCTGGCTGGCGAGTTCGCGGGTTTCGTCACCGTGGGTGCTGTGATAGTTGTCAAAGCCGATGTGAAAGCCGTCGAAGTCGCGCTTGTGTTCGTGCCAGACGCGGTCGATCAACTGTTCAGGGGAAATGCCCTCCTGTTCGGCACGCAACATGATGGCGGTACCGTGGGTATCGTCGGCGCAAACGAACCAGCAGGCATTGCCGCGCATCTTTTGGAAACGAACCCAGATATCCGTCTGTACATATTCGACCAGATGACCCAGGTGAATACTGCCGTTGGCGTAGGGCAGGGCGGAGGTGACCAGGATATTGCGGGGCATAAGAAGGCATCAATTTACAAAAACGGCTTGGATTGTAGCTGCGTGCTGGTGATCTGGGGTATAAAGCCGCGGTATTGAATAACCACTGGCAGAGGCAGAAAATGGTTGCGCGCCGCAGAAGCTTTCTAGTGCATTTAATGCCTTTGCAAAAATACACACCGAGGGCGTGCAGTTTTTCGGAAGGGCAGGACACATGGTTCGCTCTGTGTTTGTCTTGAGTGGTTGCCTGATGCGTGGATCATCGCGAACCCTGCGTAAATTACTGATTCTGGTCGCTGGCGTGATTCTGTCGGCACTGGCCGGGGCCGCTGATTTGGGTGCCATTCGCCTGCTCTCGGGTATGGGCCAGCCGCTGTCCGCAGAGATTCCCGTCAGTAATGTGCAGCCCAACGAATTCGAGTTGCTCGCCGTGCGCCTGGCTCCGCCCGAGTTTTTTAGCCAGGCCAGGGTCAAACATATGGCGGCGTTAACCCGTCTTAATCTGCGCGTAGCGCGCAAAGCCGACGGCGCTGTGGTCATCATTCTGACCACGCGCGAATCCGTCACCGAACCGGTGCTAGCCTTTCTGCTGGAGTTTTATGGCGCCCACGGTCGTATCTTGCGTGAATACACCGTGCTGCTTGACGCTGAGCGCATGTTGGCCGCCGAGAAATCGGCTTTGGCGGCGGAATCTGTGCATGCGGTCGGGGCTGTGGCGCAAGGTGGTGGTGAATATGGTCCGGTACGCAAGGGCGAAACCTTGCGCGCTATCGTGCGTCAGCAGATCCATGCGCAGGCGAGTGAATCGCAGGTGTTGGCGGCCACATTCAACAAAAACCCGCAAGCGTTTGAATCTCGCAATATCAACCGGTTGCGTCATGGGGGAATGCTGTCGTTGCCTCAAGGCGGCGAGGTTGAATCGACCCCGGCCAGCGCCGCCGATGCGTTGGTGGCGCGCCATAACGCCGAATGGGATGCCTGGCGCGAGCAAGTTGTCGCCGCAGCAGGTGAAGTATCGGGGGTGGCGGGGCATTCCGTACATGCCGCCCCGGTTGACGCCCGGCTGCGTATCAGCACGCCGGCGGATGCCGAGCGTTTACAACAGATCGAAGAGGAGGTTGCTGCCAAACAGCACGCGCTAAAAGAGATCGAAGTGCGTATCGCCGAGCTGGAAAAGGTGGTGGCCGATATGCAGCACTTGATGGAGCTGCGTCTAAAAGAAGAGCAGCAAAACAACATGCAGCGCTATCTGATCTGGAGCAGTGGCGCGCTGGCTGTGCTGGCGGTGGTGGGCGCTGGCTTCTGGTTTTGGCGCCGCCGCAAGGCCGAATCCAAACCGGATCAAACCAGTCCGGCCAAGTCTGAACCGGCGGCAGAGGTGTCTCCTGAGCCGGAGACTGATGCACATGTCGAACAACCCGCAGCGTCTCTTGCGGGTACGGAAGGCCCGCTCGATCTGTCAGACATTGACCTTGATCTGAATGCGCCGCCGGACTGGAGCAAATCCGCCACCGCAGAACAAGGGCGCGAGGAAGGCTTGGCAGAAGGTCATGCGCAAGGCTATCGCGAGGGTATGGAAAAGGTGTAGGCCGAATGCTGCGCCTAGCCCGGCAGGGTGACCTCGATGCCACCATCGCCACGCGCATGGCCCGGGTGGCCGAGTTATTGGCAGCCGCCGGAAAGTGGCTGGAGTAGCTTGGCTCGACTAGCTACAGCTCGACCAGTTGCCCTTGCGCGACAAACAATACCGCCAGCCGTTGCGGACGATCGGGCTCCAGGCGGGCGAACAGGGCGCCGTAGCGTTGCAACTGTTCGCGGTGGCGTTCTGCCGCCACCTGCGGGTTGTCGAGCGCTGCAACCGTTTTGTAATCGACGATCCAGCGCACGCCTTCGCTGACAAAGCTGCGGTCGATGCGATGTGTCTGGCCGTCGGCGCGTAGTGCGTACTCACATACAGCCTCGGCGTGATCCTGCAAAACCCAGCGGCCGGCCGCGCTGTCAAGACAGCCCTTGAGCGCCGCAACCACACGGGCGGCACCGGCCTCGCAGTCGGCAGCGGCAAAGCCGCGTTGCGCCAGCCATGCTGCATAGCGCGAGGCCAGTGCAGTGACGCGTGCGGTATCCCACGATTCAAGTCCTTGAAAAGCGATGATTTCCAGTCCGCGATGGACGAGTTCACCGATGGCGGCGTCGAGCGATGCCGAAGGGATCGCGGCTGATTCCGCAGTGAGGAGCGGGCTTGCCCGCGATAAAGACAGTGTTTGAGACAGTGTTTCAGCATCCGGGATATCGCGTAGCCGCAGCAACGGTGGCAGCGACGCGGTCAGCGGCTCTTGATGCCCGTCTTCCGGCGCAGGCTGCGCGGAAAAATCGCCCTGCACCGCCGGCCACAACAGCGCCAGCAGGCTGGAGGTGGTGGGGGGCTTGAGGCCGTCGGCAGCATATGTTGCGCAGCCCACCAGGTGCAGGCGGTCGCGGGCGCGGGTGGCGGCGACATAGAGCAGGCGTTTCAGCTCGGCGGCCTGACGCGCATTTTCTTGCGACCGTATCCAGCGGTGGCGACGATCGGCGGCGTCGCGGTCGGCAGACTCAAAGGCGGGAAAGGGCATGCAGCTGACGAGGGTGCGGCGTTCGCCGCTGGCGGCGATGACCTCGTCCCAACGCAGCGGCGGGGTGTCGCTGTCGCTGCGGGAACCGGCCTCCAGCCCGAGCAGGATGACGCTGTCGAATTCCAGCCCCTTGGATTTGTGGATGGTCATCAACTGCACGGAATGCGCGTCACCCTGCGGCGCGGCAAAAAGCTTGGCCAGCGCTGCATCCAGCCGTTCGGCGGAAAAATCGGGACGCTCCTGAAGCGATTCGAGCAGGTCGAGATAGCTCATGCAGTCGGCAAGATCGTTCGGGGCTGTCAGGCAGTGCGGCCCCTGCAGCCGTTGCCATGCACCCTCCACCCGTTCACGCAGCGGCATGCGGCCATCTTGCGCCAGCGCCCAATGCAGCGCGGCCGCGAAATGCGCCAGGCGCTTGTGGCCGTCGGCGCTTAAATCGTCTTTTACCAGTGCGGCTTCGATTTGTTGCCACACCGTCGCGTTAGCGCCGTCACCGGCGACGGCCAGCATGTCTGCCAGGGTCAGACCGCACCAGGGCGCGCGCAGACAGGCGAGCCAATGGACGCGATCGGCGCGATGCAACAGGGCGCGGGTGAGCGACACCAGATCGGCCACCGGCTGGCGGCTGGCCAGCGGCGCGATCTCCACGGCGCGAAAGACGATATCGGTCGCGTCGCGCCGCAAGGCAGCCAGAAGCGGTGCCAAGTGAACGCGGTAACGCACCAGCACGGCGATGCTGGCGTCAGGGTGGGCGGCGCGTTCGGCGCGGATCAGGGCGATGACGCGGGTGGCGGCGTCACAGTCGGATTCGTGCAGCAGCGGATGCATGAACACCCCCGCGCCGTCGGTGTCGTCGCGGGTGGCCACGCAATCGCGGTATGCGACCTCGCCGCGCAAAATATCCTCGCGGCCAAACAGGGCCGGGAATACGCGGTTGACCCAGTCGATCACCGCGGGACACGAGCGGTTGTTGCGGAACAGCACCAGTGGTTCAGGGCGTATGCCCGAGGCCAGGCCGTGTTCGCGCACTTGCAAAAACAGCCCGACCTCGGCCTTGCGGAAGCGGTAGATCGACTGCATCGGGTCGCCGACCAGAAACAGGCTGTGGCCATCGTTGGGCGACCAGCCCCGGGTGAGCGCCTCGAACAGGCGCATCTGTGCCTCGGAGGTATCCTGAAACTCGTCGATCAACAGATGGCGGATACGGTAATCGAGGCTCAGCGCCAGATCGGTGGGGGCATCGGCGTCGCCCAGGGAGAGCACGGCGCGTTGGGCGATCTCGATGAAATCGACCTCGCCCCGGCGCTGGAATGCCAGCCACAGCGCTGCCGCAGCCAGTCGTAGCAGTTCGGCTGCATCGCCGATGGCGGCGAACTCGGCGTCGGAAAGCGCAGCATCCGGCAGGTCGCGCACGGCAGATAACACCTCGGCAGAGCGGCCGGGCAGTTGTGCCATGGCCTCCAGCATCTGCGCCTTCATCACGCGGCCGTCGGCATCGGCGGAAAAGCCATGGTTCTTGTTGAATGTCTTGCGCAATGCGCCGTCCTGCGTCAGCAGCAATTCTGCCAGCATCCGCCAGCGCGGCAAGGCATCGGGATGGTCATCGAGCGCGGTCGTCCAATCGGACAAACCGGTCAGCGCAAAACGCACGGGCGGCATCAGCAGGGCTTGTTGCAGTGGGCCGAGGATGTCGCTGGCCTGTTGTAGCGTGTTGGCGATCAGCAGGGCGTAACCGGCGTCGATCTCGGCCCGGGCTTCTGCGTGCTGGTGCAGCCATTGGTCGCGCCGCGCCAGCATGGTGGTCAGCAGCGTGGAAAGGCGCGTTGCGTCGTTGTCCAGTCGCGCCAGCATACGAGCCAGCAAGGGGCTGTTTTCAACCTCGGCGATCACCGTGGCGGCGGCCTCGCGGTAGGCCTCATCGGGTGCGTCGCTGATGCCCGGGTTTTGCCCGAAGCGCGACAGCAGCGGCGTCAGGCGAACCAGTTGTGCGCACAGGCTGTCGATGGTGGTGACCCGCAGGCGGTTGGGTTGTTCCAGCAGATTCCAGTCGTGCGCGTGTTCCAGTGCTGCGCGGGCCAGTTGCCATGTGGCTTGCTTGTGCGGCGGGGCGTTGTCTGGCAGCGGTGCGGTGGCGGCATGCAGGCTTTCCAGAATGCGCGATCGCATCTCGCCGGCGGCCTTGTTGGTAAAGGTGAGCGCGACGATTTCTTCGGGGTGGCTCACCGTTGTCAACAGGCGCAAAAAGCGCTGGGTGATCAACTCGGTTTTGCCGGCGCCGGCAGGAGCCTCGACGATGAACGAGCGCGCCGGGTCGAGCGCTGCGCTGCGGGCGTCCTCATCCTGTTGCAGGCGCGGGTTGGGTGGTGGGTTAGGGTGCGTCATCGCTATCCTCGGCATCGTTGCACTCGGCCAGGCGCAAGAGCGGCAACACCTCGCAATGATCCTGAATACGGCCATAGCGTACAGCGGCGTCGCCGTCGGCAAACTCGCTGGCCAGCCGTTGCAGTTGCGCCGGCCAGCGGCTCAGTGCAGCGTCGAGCGCCTCGCCGGTAAGACCGATGAAGCGCGGCCTGTCGGGCGACAGATGGCCAAACGCGGCCACACCAATCGGGCCGGACTGGGCGGCGGCCTGCGCGTACAGCGGAATCTGCGGCTCACAGAGGCGTTCGTCGCTTAAGCCCCGGGTAGAAGGTGCGGTCTTGCTGGTTTTGTAGTCGATGACCCGCAGGCTGCCGTTTTCCAGTCGGTCGATGCGGTCGATCTTGATGCGTGCGAGGGTCAGCGGCCCGAGGGCGAGGTTTGTGTATTCCTGTTCCAGTGATTCGATGTCAAAAGGCAGCGTTTGCGCAGCCTCGGCTTCCAGCCAGAGGCCTAGATAGCGAACGATGCGATCCTGTTCCAGACGGCGGCTGACGGGCGGCAACTGCGGCAGGGATTCGATGATCGCCCGTGTGGCACAGGCCTCGATGCGGCGGCTGCGGGCTTCAAAACTGAGTGCGGTTAGCCCGGCGTGGGTGCGTGTTTGTTGCCAGAAAAGTTCCAGCGCGCGGTGCATCAGGCTGCCGCGCACGCGGGGGTTGAGCCATGGTTCGGGTGTTGGCAGGGCCTGGGCGAAAAGCCGGTAGCGGTAAAAGGCCCACGCCGGGCAGACGGCCTGAGCCTTGAATAAACCCGCTCCGCCGTGTACGCAGGCGCGCTCAGCGTCAGAGAGCGGCGGGGCGCGGTGGTCGGCAAGGCTCTCTAGTTGGGGCGGTGACCAAGGCGATGGAGCGGCGTCCGGGAACTCGGGTGCTACGGCAATCAACGGGCTGGCGGCGACGCTGCGGTGTTCGCGCACCCACGAAAACACCACCTCGGGCGCGGCGCGCAACAGGCGCGCCTGCACGCGCAGGGCGAAATCACGCTCGACCGCACTGCTGGCGTGCGGCATTTCCAGACGCCGTTGCCAGTCGTATGGCAGCAAGGGGTTGGGGCGGGGCGGCTGCGGCCAGGTGTCGGCATTCAGGCCGGTAACCCACAGGGCGTCGAATGGCAGGCCGCTGCTTTCGAGGATGCCCAGCACCTCGATCGGTTTTTGCCCCAGGGTTTGCGGTTGAAAGGCCTGTTCGCGCGCCATGCGATTAAGGTATGACAGGGCGTGCGGCAACGACATCGGCGCGCACACCGCATCGAGTGTGCCGAAGTGTTGCAGCAGGTCGGCAAACGCGGCCAACACTTGGTGTTCGTAGCTATCCAGCGGCCTGTCCCCGGGCCAGCCGGCCTCGATCAGCCAGTGTCGTATCCAGTCGCGCCAGGCCGACGGCAGTGCGGGTTGCGGCGGGGGCGCAGGCCAGGGCGGGGCCGTGGTTTCGCCCGGTTGGTCGCGCAGGACGGCGTCGTGTAGCGCGCGCGCATCGGCGTCACCGGGCCAGTAGGGGCATGTGAGGTGGTGGGAAAGCTGGGTCTTGGTGATTTCGCGTTGCGTGAGCAGATGCAGCGCGTCGAGGGCACTGCGTACCAGCCCCGTTTGCCCCAGCGGCGCGCCCAGCGACAGGTTGAATTGTCCCGGCAGCACTGCGTCCAGCGCCCGGCGCAGCGGTGCGCCGCTGACGGCCAGGTCGAGCGCGACGATGCCCAGGCGGGCGTTGGGGGTGTGGTGCCGATGATCTGCCGCCCAGGCGGCGATGGCGGCGTACTCGTCGTGGGTGTTGGCGTAGCCGCGCAGCTGCGGCGTGGCGGGCGGGCCTTGCGGCGCAATGATTTCCGAGGCGATGCCGCGCGCGGCCAGAGCGGCGATGAGATCGTGTTCTAGCGGCGTCAGACGGTCAAAGCCCATCCAGCGGACGGATTGGGGTAACAGCGAGGCCAGCGCGGCGGCATCCAGGCGTTGCAGCACGGCGCGTTGCCAGCGGCTGGCGTCCATGCGCGGGCCGCGCAAGCGGTCAAACTGCCGTTGCCAGCGGGCAAAGCGCAGGGCTTCCGGAGCAGAAGGGGCGGGTGTACCCCAGAGGGCGGTGAGTGCGTGCGCGGCCTGCGCGGTTTGGGCCAGCCCGGCAATGTCGAACAGGGCCGCTGCGTCGTCGCCCAGGTCCTGGCGGATGGCGACCTCCCACAACAACCGCTCGGCGTCGCTGCCAAGGCATTCGGGCAGGTCGAGGCCGGAAAGCTGGAGCACCTCGCCCAGCCCCCAAAGCCACTGCCCCGGCGTGGTAACCGCCGGGGCAGGGCTGAGGGTCTCAAGAGACCCGGCTGCCGAGCTCAAGGCCCGGGCCAGCCGTAGCGTGGGGCAGAGGGTTAGTCGCAATAGCCTGCTGCGGCACAGGTGCCGCCGACGGCCCAAGTGACATTGCCGCTGCTATAGGTGGGGGTGAGGGTGTATGTTTTTCCGTCGACATTATCCGCATGTCCCGTGGCGGTGATTACGCCATTGGCAACGGTAATGCTGGCCACATTGCCAAAGGCGCTGGGTGCGGCAGGAATGCCGTTTGCGTCGTTGTCACAGTCGGCATGAACAGAGCCTTTCTTCTGGATGCAGCCCTCAACAGCAGCCTTGTAGGGCGCCGTGGCCCCCACAACCTCCGTAAACTTGGCGCGCTTGACCTGGCCTTGGTAGGTTGGCACGGCGATCGCGGCGAGGATGCCGATGATGATCATTACCACCATCAACTCCAGCAAGGTGAAGCCTTTTTGGGCGCGTGATTTTTGCGTTTTCATGACCATACTCTTGATGGGTTAGGGGGAGTTGAATATAGCCCTGTTTTTAGGGGGTGTGTGATGAAACTTCCACGGTTGTTCTGTCGCCAACACATTGAATTTCAGTCATTCTGATCCTGTTCGGGATTTATGAGACTTGGCCTGCCAGACGCATGGCGGCGCGGACGAATTCGCCCATACGGATGGGTTTTTGATAAAACTCGGTGAGGCCGGTCTGGTACAGACGGGCGATGGTTTTTTCTTCGCCGACCACGGTCATCATCATCACCGGCCGGGTGGTCCAGTTGGGCTGGGCGCGCAATAGCACGAGCACTTCTTCACCGTTAAGGCCGGGCATCATGTAGTCAAGAATGACTAGGTCGGTGGGGGGGTGGCTTTGGATATAGTCACGCGCTAGCGAACCGTCTTCCATCCAGACCACCTCAAACTGCCCGCGCCCCAGGCTGGTCATGGTCATGCGGGCCATGATGGGGTCGTCTTCAACGAGGAGGGCGGTAGGCATGAGATGTTTGTGCTGTGTGTGAAAGCGCGCAGAATTGTAACGATTTATGGCGCATCTCAATAGCGATAGCGTGCGCGCGCCGCGATCGCCTTATCCAATGCAGCGCATCTTGGGGCAAGTTGCGCTGCCGGCTATTCGGAAAAGGGTGACCAGATGCAATCGGCAGAGTTGGATATCAACGCGTCTTTCAGGTTGTTGATCCTCGATGACTCGGTGGACGAGGCGAGTTTAAGCGAGCATGAATTGCGGCTTTCGGGTCTGGAGTTTGAATCGCGCGTGGTGAGCGATCGCGTGGCGTTCGTGGCCGCGCTGGCAGAGTTTGTGCCGGATGTCATCCTCTCTGAAAACCGCATTGTCGATTTCGAGGGGCTTGCGGCCTATCAGGCGGCGATCAAGAGTGGCTTTGACGGCGCATTCATTCTGGTGCCGGCGTCGCTTTCCGGGGCGGACATGACCGATGCCCTGCGACAGGGTGTGACTCATTGCGTGGGGAAGCGGCATCTGGATCGCCTGGGTTTGGTGGTACGGTGTGCGCTATCCGAGCGGCGCGTCAATCTGAGCTATCGACAAAGCGAAGAGCGCTACCAGTTGTTGCTCGAAAACCTGCCGGTGATGGCTTATCGCGCGGCCCTGACCCCTGATCGCGAGCTTTATTGGGTGAGCCGCAAGGCTGCCGGCATCATCGGCTGGAATCCTTGGATGGAGGCTCATGAAAACCTGCTGAGGCTGACCGATTTTGTGCATCCCTCCATGCGCGAGGCGATCAGCAAACAGGTGCGGGTTTGTATTGACGAGCGCAGCGAGTTCGATCAGGAGTATCTGATCCAGACGGCTGACGGCCAAGAATTGTGGGTGCACGACCGGATGTCGGTGTTCTCGGGTGGTTCGCGCGATGACGGTTATCTGATCGGCTTCGCCGAAGACATCACCGAGCGCAAGCTCAACCAGGCCCGGCTGGCGCAGATGTCAACGCTACACCGGGCGATGCGCGCTGTGTCCAGGGTGATGGCGCATGCTGATCGTTGCGATGCACTCTATGCGGGCGTGTGCAATGCACTGGTGCAGGAGGGGGGCTACAAAGGAGCCTGGATCGTCTATGGCAAGAACCAGAGCTACCAGGCATTGGCTGCGGCCGGTGTGGGCGATCAGGTGGAACTGCTGGCGTTGCCCGGTGAAGAATTGCGTCATTGCGAAGATTGTTCGGTGAGGGGCTTTTTGAATGGCCATCGCTCCATATGCCGCAAGAGTGTGCGCGATTGCCCCCATGCGCATCGAGGTCTGGCAGAGCACGGCTGTCATGACCTGATAACGATTCCATTTGGCGACTCAATCCATGGTGATGGGATGGTGGTCGTGGTGACTCGTGCGGGGAATATTGAGTTGGGCGACGAGGAAATGGTGTTGCTGCAACAGATGGCCGATGATTTGCAACATGGCATGACGCACTTGTATGAACGGCGCGACCGCGAGGTGTTGTTGCGGGGGCTGGAAACCCAAAACCACGAATTGGCCGAGGCACGCGATGTCGCGCGTGAGTCGGAACAGGCCAAGATGCGTTTTCTGGCGGCCATGAGTCATGAGATTCGCACCCCGCTCAACGGCATCATCGGCATGACGCAGTTGTTGCTGGGTACGCCGATGAGCAAGCCGCAGCGCGATGATTTCAACAGCATTCGCCGCGCATCCAATCACCTTTTGGGTGTGGTCAACGAGGTGCTGGATTTTTCGCGCCTCGACTCGGGGCGTGTGGTGCTGGAAAAAACCGTATTCGACCCGGCCGAAATCCTGCGGCAGATTGCGACCTCGTTCAACCCCATCGTGCATGGCAAGCCACAAGTCTCCATCTCGGTCAATATTGGCGAGGGGATCCCCATGCTGGTGCTGGGAGACGCCTATCGCTTTCATGTGGTGCTCTACAACCTGGTCGGCAATGCCTTCAAGTTCACCGAACATGGCGGCATTACCCTGACGCTGCAAACCTCTCCGGGTGCGGGCGATCCTTATTTTCTGGAGGTTTGGGTGCGGGACACCGGCCCCGGTATTCCAGAGCAGGATCAGAACCGGGTGTTCGATCCGTTCGAACAGGCCGAAGGCGGGCGCGGGCGCAGCCACGGCGGCACTGGCCTGGGGCTGCCGATCAGCCGTTATTTGGCGCGCCTGATGGGTGGCGATATACGGCTTGAATCGGTGTTGGGGATGGGATGTACCTTTATCGCCAGCATGCATTTTGAGCCTGTGCCCGGTGGGGCGGTGGCTGATGTCGTGGCCGATGTGAAAAGCATGGTGAACCTGCCGCCCGGGCTGCGCGTGCTGGTGGCCGAAGATGACCTCCTCAACCAGAAGGTGACGAGCCGTTACCTGGCCAAGCTGGGGGTGGATGTGGTGATTGCCAACGATGGCAAAGAGGCGGTCAACCAGCAGCGCGAACAGTGCTTCGATGTCATTCTCATGGATCTGCATATGCCGGTCATGGATGGTGTCGATGCGGCATACGCCATCCGTCAACTGGAAGGTGTGGTCGCAGAGGTGCCGATCATCGCGTTTACAGCCGATGCGATGTCCGAGACCGAGGTGTTGCAGGATGGCTTGATGCAGGGTTATTTATTGAAGCCGGTAACCGTGTTCAAGATTTCACAAGCGATCCGTGCGGCATTGTATATTGCGCCGGAGATTGGTTGAAACGGCGGTTTGAAGCGGCGTCGAGAAATGAATCAGGATGGAGTTGAGATGACTGACTACAAGCTGAATTTTTCGGACGACGAGGAGTTGTTCGAGATCGCTGCCGAGGAGATGGTCAAGTTGATGCCCAAGCGCATCGGTGAGTTGCGTGCGGCGCTGGACGCCGACGATTTGCCCACGGCAGATCGCATAGCGCATACCCTCAAAGGCAACGCCGCGCAGTTCAACGATCCAGAGGCCTTTGAGCGGGCTCGAAGCGTCATGCAGGCTGCGCGGGAGGGGGATGCGGCGACGGCCAATGCCGGTTTTGCGGCATTGGAGGTTTCGTTTTTGGCTTTGCAGGCAGGGTTGACGGCAGCAAAGCCTGCGTCTTCGGGTCAGTAATACTGCGTGCGGTCTTTATCCAGCGGCAGGCCGGTTTGTTCCCAGGCCATGATGCCGCCCGTGATGGATTGCACATTGCTGAAACCGAGCCTTTGTAGCTGGATGGCCGATAGCGCAGCGCGACCGCCGGTGCGGCAATAGATCAGGATGGGCTGGGTGCGGTCGGTGAATTCGGCAATCTCGACGATACGGAACTCCAGCACGCCGCGCGGGATCGACACGGCACCCGGGATGCGGCTGGCCTCGAACTCGCTGGCCTCGCGCACATCCAGCACCTGTACCGGGTTGGACATGGATTCCCAGGCGGCATTGGGGGTGATCTCACGAATCTGGGCGCGCGCCTCGGCGACGAGTTGCATGGGGGTGATGGACATCGGTTTCTCCGGTGGTTGAGTTGAAAGTAAATCTCAGGTGTTGCGCATGTGGTCGGCGACCTTGACGAAGGCGGCGTAAAGCGTATCAGCCAAGGCGGCATCGGCCACCGTTTCGTTGAGCGCCTGACGCATACACAGCAGCCATTGGTCGCGTGCGTCGTTGTCGATGGCAAAAGGCAGGTGACGGCGGCGCAGCATGGGGTGGCCGTATTTTTCGCTGAACAGTTGCGGCCCACCCAGCCAGCCCGACAAAAACTCGAACAGCTTTTGTCGTGAGTGGGCCAGGTCTGCCGAGTGCAACTTGCGAATGCCATAGGCCTCGGGCAACTCGTCCATGAGCGCGTAAAAGCGATCGGTCAGTGCGTGTACGCCGGCTTCGCCGCCAATTTGTTGGTAGTGGTTTTGCATGGTGCTATGAGTTTGGGGTTGCGGCTGTTATTTCAATCAGCAAAAAAAGAGGAGAGCCCGCGAAGGCTCTCCCAAACACTGCACAAAGAGGAGAGTGCTACAAAATCCGTCGCATTGGACGGGATAGCGAAAGTTACTCAGCAATGATCGTGCCAGCGGTAGTTGAGCGCCTAACCTGTTGTTGTATCTAAGAGGGCGGTGTCCAGTGCGTGACATTTATGTCTGGCATTGGTGTCAAACATGACTATCGCTGACATATATGTCATGATGTGCCTATGAATGACTGGAACGAATTGCTCTCTCTGATCGAACCGATACCCGAGCCACGCGTCCTCGTGGCGCGTGATTACCGCATTCTGGGGGTCAATCGCGCCTACCTGCGGGCCTTCGATCAAAGCCAGTCGCCGGTGGGCGCTTATTGCTATGAGGTGTCGCATCACTATGCTGCGCCCTGTGATCAATGTGGCGAGTCGTGCCCGCTGCAAACGGCGTTGCAAACCGGTCAACCGGCGCGTGCGCTGCATTTGCACCATACCGCACGGGGTGAGGAGCATGTCGAGGTCGAGTTGACCCCGATCCGTGATGCGTCGGGAGTGGTGGTGGGTTTCGTCGAGGGGATGCGGCTGTTACGCGCCGTCAGCGAGGATGCGGGCATGATCGGCCATGCACCGGCCTTTAACCGTGCGTTGGCGCTGATTGCGCGGGCGGCGCCGGCGATGACGCCGGTGTTGCTACTGGGCGAGTCGGGTACCGGCAAGGAACTGGCGGCGCTGGCCTTGCACCGCCTAAGTTCGCGTCATGACCGTCCGTTTGTGCCGGTGGAGTGTTCCGGGCTGACCGAATCGCTGTTCGAATCCGAGTTGTTTGGCTACGAAAAAGGGGCCTTTACCGGCGCCAATCAGCGCAAATTTGGCTTGGTCGAGGCGGCGGCGGGTGGCACGCTATTTTTGGATGAGGTGGGCGATATCCCGCTGGCGATGCAGGTCAAGCTGTTGCGTCTGCTGGAGTCGCGCAGCTTTCGGCGGGTAGGTGGGGTCGAAAGCCTGGCGGCGGATTTTCGTCTGGTGGCGGCAACCCATCGTGATTTGCAGGCCATGGTCGAGGCTGGAAGCTTCCGCCGCGATCTGTATTACCGCCTCGCGGTGTTTCCCGTCGAGCTGCCGGCCCTGCGTGAACGGCATGAAGATTTGCCGCAGTTGTGCGAGAAGCTGTTGCAACGGGTGGCGCCGGGGCGTGCGTTGCGGCTGGACGCATCGGCCTTTCAGCGACTTTCGGGCTATACATTTCCTGGCAATATCAGGGAGTTACGCAACTTGCTGGAGCGCGCCAGCCTGCTGGCGGATGGCGAGGTGATTCTGGCAGCGCATCTACCGGATCTGACCTCCGACCCTGCCGCGATAGCTCCCCCGGTCGCATCTCGGCGTTCGCTGGCGATGGCCGAGGATGCGGTGGTGCAAGAAACCCTGGCGTTTTACGGCGGCGATCGTGCTCAGGCAGCGCAAGCGTTAGGGGTTAGTGAGCGCACACTATACCGAAAACTGGCCAGGGCGCGACAGGTGTCGTATTCGCGGGGGTGACGGGTTTTCCGACGGGCGTCTATGTGGGCGTGCCGTGCTTTGCGAGCATTGACGGCTGCGCGCGTGCTGCCTATTCTGTTGCTGTTCAGAATTTTCTAATTTAGATTCACCATGAGCGAAACCGCTACGCCCAACCTGGCCCAGGTCATGCATTCCATCATCCAGCGCATTGCCACTGGCCCCGAGTTGTCCAAGAACATCAGCCAGGAAGAGGCCCGGATGGGGATGCAGGGCATTCTCGAAGGGGGGGTCGATCCGGTACAGGCGGCGATCTTTTTTATTGCGCTACGCATGAAACGCGAGACGGCGGAAGAAAACCGTGGCGTGCTCGACGCCATCCTCGCCGCGACGCAACGGGTAGAAGCCGAGGTCAATGAGGTTGTCGATATCGCCGACCCTTATGACGGCTACAACCGCTGCCTGCCGGTGGCACCCTTTTTGGGGCCGCTGTTGGCCGAGTTCGATTTGCACGGCGTTTCGCATTCCGCCGATGCCATTGGCCCCAAATATGGGGTGACGGCACGCCATGTGCTGGCGGCTGCCGGTGTGCCGGTGGATCTGTCGCCGCAACAGGCGGCCCAGCGTCTCGGTGATCCGGCGATTGGCTGGAGCTATATCGACCAGGCCGCGTTCTGCCCGCAGCTGGCCGCGCTGATTCCGCTACGCCGGCGCGTGGTCAAGCGCCAGGTGCTGACGACAGTAGAGGTGCTGGCCAAGCCGATCACGGGGCGCAAACATACGCATTTCGTCACGGGCTATGTGCACAAACCCTATCCGCCGGTGTACGCCATGCTGGCTCGCCACGCCGGATTTGATAGCGCGCTGATCCTGCGCGGTGTCGAAGGCGGGGTGATTCCGTCGCTGCGTCAGGCCAGCAAGATGCATCGTTACGAGGCGCTGGGCGATTTGATGGACGCCGAGATCGATCCGGCGGCCGTAGGCATTAGCCAGAGTGTGCGCTCGGTGCCATTGCCCGATGATCTGCCCAAGTCAGCCAGCGGTGCTGACGAGGTGGCGATCATGGTCGATGTGGCGGCCACCGCCCAGATGGCCGCACAAGTGGGCGCGGCAGCATTGGCGGGTGAAAAAGGCCCGGCGTATGACGCGCTGGCGCTGACGACGGGCCTGATTCTGCAACATACCGGTCGTGCGACCAGCCTTCAGGCCGGCGTCGATGCAGCCCGTGCGGCGCTCGATTCGGGTCGTGCGCTGGCACGGTTGTGCTGATTTTTGCGTGCAATGATGTCCTGGCTTGATGCGGGTGCTGCCGATCTCGCGCCGCTGGCCATGCGGCGCATACCGCTGGCGGGGCGGCGGCTGTTGCTGTGTCGCGCCGAAAATGGGGTGTATTGCGTGGACGAGATGTGTACGCATGAGGATTACTCGCTGGCCTTTGGCTGTATTCGAGAAAACCGCATCAAGTGCTCGCTGCACGGTAGCTGGTTTGATTTGCGTAGCGGCCAGGCCGAGTGTGAACCAGCCGATTGCCCGCTCAACACCTATCCCGTGCGCGAGCGGGATGGGCGCTATGAAGTGAGGCTGGAAGCATGCACCCCCCCGGATTTTTGAAACGGCGTTTGCTGTGGCCGCTGCTGATTCTGGCGGGCAGCATCGGCGGCTTTGTGGCGCTGAAGATGACGCGGCCCGTGCAGCCGCTGGTGCCGGTGAGCGAGCGCATCTGGCGGGTCGATGTGGTGACGGTGCGGCATGGCCCGGCAGCGCCGATGCTGAATCTGTCGGGACGGGTGGAAAGCCCGGAGCAAACCCGGTTGGCGGCGGCCTCCTCAGCGCGGGTGTTGCGCGTCAAGGTGCGCGAGGGCGATAAGGTGGCGGCGGGTGAGGTGCTGGTCGAGCTGGACCCGCGTGACATCGCGCCACGGGTGGCGCAGGCACAGGGGGCGGTGGACGAGATCAAGGCGGCCATGGCGAGCGAGCAGTTGCGCCATCGCGCCGACCTCGATCAGGTGGCTGCCGAGCAGCGTCTGCTGCAACTGGCGCGTGAAGATGTGGCGCGTTTTCAGCGTTTGCGTCGCGAGGGCTTTTATTCGCAGGCAGCGGTCGATCAAGGCAGCGCCAATCAGGCACGGCAGGAGATGGCGTTGCGCAGCCGCGAGCTGGCGATTGCCGAGCATGCGGCACGGCTTGCGCAGTTGCAGGCGCGGCTCGATCGCGCCGAGGCCGATCTGGCGCAGGCGCGTCTGGCCGAGACGCGCAGTCGCGTGGTGGCCCCGTTCGCCGGGGTGGTGGCCAAGGTCGAGGTTGCGGCGGGCGACCAGGTGGGGATCAACCAGGCATTGCTGAGTCTGTACCCGTGGTCGGCGCTGGAGATTCGCGCCAAGATTCCAGCCCCGTATCAGGACGAGTTCATGCGTTTGGGGGCTGCTCGGGGCGATGCAGTGCTGGCCGATGTGAGGCTGCCGGTGCGATTGCTGCGGTTGTCGGGGGCTGCCGACGCACGCGGACTGGATGCCTTTTTTGCCGTGCAACAAGGGGCTGACCGGCTGCGCGTGGGCAGTCTGGTGGCACTGGATGTCGCGCGCGCCACGGTGCAGGATGCCGTGCTGTTGCCGTATGACGCGCTGTATTCCGGACGCACGGTGTATCGCATCCGTGAGAATCGCCTGCAAGCCGTTGCAGTGACGGTGATGGGTGAGCAGCCGGCGGCCCAGGCGGGCGCTCAGCCGTTGCTGGTGGTACGGGCACCGGAATTGGCCGAGGGCGCCGTGGTGTTGCGCACCCATCTGCCTAACGCGGTGTCTGGCCTGCGCGTCGAGGTCATGGAGCAGAAATGATCCTCCCCGAAAAACTCGCTTCGCTTGTTTCTCCCCCCAGGGGGCCAAGAAACTCTTGGGGCGGCCCGGCGAGTTTCTTATGATCTCCCCGGAAGGCGAAAGCGTCCGCAGCCGTGGCGTGATTGGCCTGTTTGTCCACCATAAGGTGGCGGCCAACATCCTGATGATGGTGATGTTGGTGGCCGGCGCCTTTGCCTTGTCGCGCCTCAATATCCAGTTTTTTCCGAGCTTCAACCTGGACTTTGTCACCGTGCGCGTGGAGTGGCGCGGGGCGGCGGCCGAGGCCGTCGAGGTTGGTGTGACCGAGCCGCTGGAGCAACGCCTGAAATCGGTGGCAGGGCTGAAGAAGATGACGACCACCTCGACCCAGGGCATTGCCAGCATGAGCCTGGAGTTTTATCAGGGCACCGACCCCATCGAGGCGCTCGATGAGGTCAAGCAGCGGGTCGTCGAGTATCGCAATCTGCCGCAGGACGCCGAAAAGCCCGAAATCGGCCGGGTGGTGCGCTATGACCCCATCGCCCGGTTGCTGATCACGGGGGGGAGTCTCGACGAGTTGCGGCATCTGGCGCATCGCTTCGAGCGCGAGCTGATCGGCGCCGGGGTGGATAAGGTGGACATCATCGGTCTGCCCAAGGACGAGATCAGCATCGAGATTCCCCGGCATGAACTGGAGCGGGCAAATCTGTCGCTGGACCAGGCCGCAGCGCGTATTGCGGCGCAAAGCCGGGATGCTTCGGCAGGCATGGTCGGCGAGGGCGAGGTTGAGCGCGAGGTGCGTGCCATCGAGCAGCGCCGGGAGCCGCAGGCCTTTGGCAATGTCGTCCTGGCAGCGGACGCGACGACGCATCTGCGGCTGGCGGATGTGGCGAAGATTCAGCGCATTCCGCGCGAAGGCAGTCTGCGCCTGTTTGTCGATGGTCAGCCGGCGGTGGAGCTTTTGGTGCAGCGGGCCGAGGGCGGCCACTCGTTCCGTGCAGCGCGCATCTTTAACACCTGGCTGGACGGGACGCGCGCCGGGTTGCCGCAGAGCGTGGCGCTGAAGGTGTATGACGAGCAATGGACGCAGATCCGCGATCGCGTCGAGCTGTTGCTTAAAAACGGTGCCAGCGGCCTGGCGGTCGTGGCGGCTCTGTTGTTGTTCTTCCTTAATGGCCGCGTGGCGTTTTGGGTGTCGATGGGTATCCCCACGGCCTTTGCTGCGACTTTGGCGGTGCTGTGGCTGGTGGGTGGGTCGATCAATATGATTAGCCTATTTGCGCTGATCATGGCGCTGGGCATCATCGTCGATGACGCGATTGTGGTGGGCGAGGACGCTTACGCGCATCACCACGAGGGTGAAGCGCCGGTTAGGGCCTCGGAGGGCGGCGCCCGGCGCATGTTCTGGCCGGTGATGGCCAGCAGCCTGACCACCATGGCGGCGTTTGCGCCGCTGATGATGGTGTCTGGGCCGATAGGCAAGATCTTGTTCGACATCCCTTTCGTGATGGTCTGCGTGCTGACCGCCTCGCTGGTGGAGTGTTTTTTGGTGCTGCCCGCGCACCTGCGCGGCGCTTTTTTGCATCAGGGCGGTCATGAATCGAATCTGCGGCAACGCATCGATGCCGGCTTTGAACGCTTCCGCGACCAGAGGTTCCGGCCCGTGGTCGAACGGATGGTGAAGCACAGCGGCATAACCGTCGCACTGGGCTTCGCGGTGTTGATTCTGGCGATGGGGCTGTGGGCCGGTGGGCGGGTGAAGTTCACCTTCTTCCCCTCGCCCGAGCCGCAGATCCTGTATGCCAACGCCACCTTCGTGTCGGGCAGTGACGAGGGCAGCGTCGAGGCCTTTCTGGCGCATCTGCAAGCGACCCTGACTGAAACTGAAAAAGAACTCGGGGGGCATCTGGTGGCGCAGGCGGTGAGCCGCGCGGGCTCGATCATCGTGGCCGACGGTCCGGCGCGCACCAGCAGCCAGTTTGGCTCGGTCTTTATCGAGCTGACGCCGCCTGACCAGCGCGAAGTGCGCACCGAGGCCTTTCTGGCGCATTGGCGGCAGAAGGTGCGCGTGCCGGCGGGAATGGAGAACTTCGTGCTGACGCCGCGCAAGATGGGACCGCCCGGCGGCGATCTGGTGGTGCGCTTCACCGGCGCGGATGCCGGGCGCCTCAAGGCGGCGGCGCTGGAATTGGGCACGGCCCTGCGTCAGGTGCGCGGGCTGTATGGCATCGAAGACGACATGCCTTACGGGCGCGAGCAACAGGTGTTTCAACTGACGCCGCAGGGTCAGGCACTGGGGCTGACGGTGGATGATCTGGCGCGGCAGTTGCGTGCCGCGTTCGACGGACGGCTGGTGCAGATCTTTCAGGAGGATGCCGACGAGGTAGAGGTGCGGGTGCGCCTGCCCGAGCCGGAACGCGCCTCGCTGGCGGCGCTGGACCGCTTTTCGGTGCGCACACCGGCAGGCGAGTGGCTGCCGCTGGCCTCGGTGGCCAGCTGGCATTCGCGTCAGGGCTTCGAGGAACTGCGCCACGCCGATGCGCAACTGGCGGTGGAGGTCAGCGCTGCGCTGGATTCGACCCAGGGCAATCTCGGCGAGATTTTGGCCGAGCTGGAACGCGGCGCCCTGCCCGAGCTGACCCGCAAATACGGCGTGCGCTACAGCTTCGAGGGCAAGGCCCGCGATCAGGTCGAAACCTTCGCCGACATGAAAACTGGCATGATGCTTGGCCTGGTGTTGATCTATCTGATTTTGGCCTGGGTGTTCGCCCACTACGGCTGGCCGCTGATCATCATGACCATGATCCCGTTTGGGCTGGTGGGTGCAGTGGTGGGGCACTGGTTCATGGGCATCGATCTGACCATGCTGTCAATGTTTGGCCTCTTTGGTCTGTCCGGCATCGTGGTCAACAACGCCATCGTCTTGGTCGAGTTTTACAAGCTGCAACGCGCTCGCGGCCTGTCGCTGCACGATGCCTTGGTGAATGCCTCCTGCCTGCGCCTGCGCGCCATTCTTTTGACCTCGCTGACCACCATTGGCGGGCTGGCGCCGCTGTTGATGGAGCAATCGATGCAGGCGCAGTTTCTGATTCCAATGGCAGCCTCGATTGCTTTTGGCCTTTTCTTTACTACCTTCCTGGCGCTGCTGTGGCTGCCAGCGGCGCTGGGGGTTTATGAAACCCTGCATGCGCGGCTGACGCGGCGGGCGGCCTGAAAGCGACTATGTCTATTCCTGTGATTGCGATTGACGGCCCTTCGGCCTCCGGCAAGGGTACGGTGGCGGCGCGTGTGGCGCAGACCCTGGGTTTTCATTACCTTGATTCGGGCGCGATCTATCGCGTCACCGCCCATGCGGCGTTACAGCGCGGCGTGGCGCTGGATGACGAGGCGGCGCTGGCCGAACTCGCGGCGGCCCTGGATTTGCGTTTCGATGGTGTCGAGGTGTGGCTGGATGGTATTGCGGTTGGCGATGCAGTGCGTACCGAAGAGGCTGGTCGCGCAGCCTCCAGGATTGCCGCGCTGCCGGCATTGCGCGCTGCGCTGTTGCAGTTGCAGCGCAGCTTTTGCAAGGCGCCGGGGCTGGTGTGCGACGGCCGCGACATGGGCTCGGTGGTGTTTCCGGATGCCGATCTCAAGGTGTTTTTGACGGCCACCGCTGGCGTGCGTGCGGATCGTCGCTATAAACAGTTGATCGAAAAAGGCTTCAGTGCTAATCTCGCTGCCCTTTTGCAAGACCTGCAAGAACGGGATGCACGCGATGCGGCCCGTCCTGTGGCGCCCTTGCGGCAGGAAGCCGACGCGATGTTGCTGGAAACCTCGAATATGGGCATCGAAGATGCCGTGAACGCGGTGCTGGCAGCGTATCGTCAGGCTTGAGTTGTCCGGGATCAATTCCGGTTTTTTAATCTTTTAATCTTCGTCCGTATTCGTACGGTTTTTATTGAGTTCACATGTCCACCGCAACTGCTATCCCCGAAATCGAATCCTTTGCCGCCCTGTTTGAAGAAAGCATCTCCCGTCAGGAAATGCGCACGGGCGAGGTCATTACCGCTGAAGTCGTTGGTATCGATGACAACTTTGTCACCGTCAACGCCGGCCTGAAATCCGAATCCCTGATCCCGATCGAGGAATTCAAGAGCGACAAGGGTGATGTCGAGGTTGCCGTGGGCGACTTCGTGCAGGTGGCGATCGAATCCCTGGAAGATGGCCATGGCTCCACCAAGCTGTCGCGCGACCGCGCCCGCCGTCTGTCCGCATGGCTGGATCTGGAGCAGGCCATGGAAGAGGGCCGCATCGTCAAGGGCCAGGTGCTGGGCAAGGTCAAGGGCGGTCTGACTGTCATGATCAACGGCGTGCGTGCCTTCCTGCCGGGTTCGCTGCTCGATACCCGTCCGGTCAAGGACACCACTCCGTACGAAAACCGCGAAGGCGAGTTCAAGGTCATCAAGCTCGACCGCAAGCGCAACAATGTGGTCGTTTCCCGCAAGGCCGTGCTTGAAGCCAGCATGGGTGCCGAGCGTCAGATGCTGCTGGAAAACCTCAAGGAAGGTTCGATCATCAAGGGCGTGGTCAAGAACATCACCGAGTACGGCGCATTCGTCGATCTCGGCGGTATGGATGGCCTGCTGCACATCACCGATCTGGCCTGGCGCCGCGTCAAGCATCCGTCCGAGGTCATCGCCGTGGGTGACGAGGTTTCTGCCGTGGTGCTCAAGTTCGACCAGGAGCGCGGCCGCGTTTCGCTGGGCATAAAGCAACTGGGCGAAGATCCGTGGAGCGGTATCTCCCGTCGTTACCCACCCAAGACCCGTTTGTTCGGCAAGGTTGCCAACCTCACTGACTACGGCTGTTTTGTCGAGATCGAGCCTGGCATCGAAGGCCTGGTGCATGTGTCCGAGATGGACTGGACCAACAAGAATGTCAACCCGTCCAAGGTGGTTTCGCTGGGCGAAGAGGTCGAGGTCATGGTGCTCGACATCGACGAGGACAAGCGCCGCATCTCTTTGGGCATGAAACAGTGCCGCGCCAACCCGTGGGAAGAGTTCTCCTCCAACTTCAAGAAGGGCGACAAGGTTCGCGGCCAGATCCGTTCGATCACCGACTTTGGCATCTTCATTGGTCTCGATGGCAGCATCGACGGCCTGGTGCATGTGTCCGACCTGTCCTGGAACAAGCCGGGCGAGGAAGCGCTGCGTGACTACAAAAAGGGCGACGATGTCGAAGCCGTGGTACTGGCCATCGATATGGACAAGGAGCGCATCTCCCTGGGCATCAAGCAGCTCGATTCCGATCCTTTCACCGCCTATGTCTCTACTCACGAGAAGGGCAGCATCGTCACCGGGGCGGTCAAGTCGGTCGAAGCCAAGGGCGCAGTCATCGGTCTGGACGAGCAGGTCGAAGGCTATCTGCGTGCCTCCGAGTGGTCGCGTGAGCGGGTTGAAGACCTGCGTGGCATGCTCAACGAGGGCGACAGCGTCGAGGCCGTGATCATCAACATCGATCGCAAGAACCGTCAGATCAACCTGTCGGTCAAGTCCAGGGATGTCCAGGAGCAGGCCAACACCATGAAGAAGATCTCCGCAGAACAGGATTCCAGCGCCGGCACCACCAATCTGGGTGCGCTGCTCAAGGCCCGGCTCGACAACAACTGACGGAGCTGTCCCATGACCCGATCCGAGTTGATAGAGCGGCTCGCGCAGCGCCATCCGCAGCTGTTGGCCACGGATGTCGAGCTGGCGGTAAAAACCCTGCTCGACATCATGACCACCAGCCTCAAGGATGGTAACCGCATCGAGGTGCGCGGCTTTGGTAGTTTCTCGCTCAACTGGCGCCCGCCGCGCGTCGGTCGTAACCCCAAGACCGGCGAGCGGGTCGAGGTGCCGGGCAAGTTCGTGCCCCATTTCAAACCGGGCAAAGAACTGCGCGAACGGGCCAACACCGGCGCCGAGTAATCTCGGTTTTCGCAATGCAAAACGGCGCTTAAGCTTACTTAAGCGCCGTTTTTGTTGGATCTTCGGGATTGGCTCTAAAATGCGAGCCCGCTTAAAATTCGAAAAACCGTGCGTACCTTCTCCCTGATTGCCAAGCTTTTGCTGTTTTTGTTGCTGCTCGGTTTTGCCGTGCGCAACGACACGCTGGTGACGGTGGCCTATTTTCTGGATTACCAATGGCAGGCGCCGTTGGCGCTGGTGATGTTCGCAGCCTTTGCCGTCGGCATGCTGGTGGGGCTTTTGGCGCTGTTGCCGGCGTTTTGGCGATTGCGCTCGGCGGCGCGACACAAGGCCGTGGCCGCGGATTTCAAAACGGAGGGATGATGGAACTGGAAACCTGGCACCTGCTGCTTTTGCCCTTGTTCTTTGCCTTGGGATGGGGGGCGGCCCGTATCGACATGCGTCAGGTGTTGCGCGAATCGCGCATGGTGCCGCAGTCGTATTTTCGCGGCCTTAACTACCTGCTCAACGAACAGCCGGATCAGGCGATCGAATCGTTTCTGGAGTTGGCCAGGCTCGATCCGGATACCTTGGAGCTGCATTTTGCTCTGGGTGCGTTGTTCCGGCGCCGGGGCGAACTGGATCGCGCACTGCGCATCCATCAGGCGCTGGCCGACCGAGCCGATCTGGATGTCGAGCATCGCTTGAAGGCCTTGTTCGAACTGGGCCAGGATTACCACAAGTCCGGCCTGCTCGACCGCGCCGAGACGGTATTCAAGCAACTGGCCGACAGTTCTTATGGTTTGGAGGCCGCCAAGCATCTGCAACAGATTTACATTTTGGAGCGCGAGTGGGCGCAGGCCATTGCTGCGACCGAGCAGTTGCAACGCATGGGCTGTGCCACCAGCGATGCTGATGTGGCGCATTTTTATTGCGAACTGGCGCTCAATGCGCAGTTGCAACAGGATGCCGTCGCGGCTCAGGGCTATTTGCAAGACGCCCTGCGTTTTGGCCGCAAATCGGCGCGGCCTTTGTTGCTGCTGGGTGATCTGGCGCGCACCGGCGGCGATCGCGAGGCGGCGTTGGAACATTGGCGGCGGGTAGAGGCGGTCGCACCCGAGGCGCTGCCGTTGGTGGCGCAACGCTTTCTCGATGTCAGCGTCGAACTGGATCGTATCGAGACCGCACGGCAGACGGTCGAGGCCTGGCTGCAACGCCACGCCAGCGCCGACCTGTTTCATGTGTTGTTTACCTTTGTCGCCGCGCGTCAGGGCTGGGCGGTGGCGCGTGGGTTTGCCGCGCAGGCGCTGGCGACCAACCCGGGCCTGCGGGTACTGGATGACTGGTTGCAGGCCACGGCCAATGACAGCATAGAGCTGCGCGTAGCCCAGGATGTGGTGCATCGTCAGGTGAGTACTACCGCCTATTACCAGTGTGGCGAATGCGGCTTTCGCGCCCGCCAGCACTTTTGGCAATGCCCGGCCTGCGCGCGCTGGGAAAGCATTGCCCCGGAAAGAGTGAATCAGGAATGAACACCCCCCGCATCATCGTCGCCCTCGATTACCCCGAGGCAGCGCCGGCCCTGAATCTGGCCCGCCAGCTCGATCCGGCCTTGTGTCGGGTCAAGGTGGGCAAAGAGCTGTTCGTGGCCGCCGGACCGCAGTTGGTCGAATCCTTGCAGCAGATGGGGCACACGGTTTTTCTGGACCTCAAGTTTCATGACATCCCCCATACGGTGGCGGCGGCGTGTCAGGCAGCGGCCAGGCTGGGGGTGTGGATGGTCAATGTCCACGCCAGCGGTGGCCTGGCGATGATGCAGGCGGCGCGTGCCGCGCTGGAGGGTTTTGAGCGGCGCCCCTTGCTGATTGCCGTGACGGTACTGACGAGCATGGGGCGCGAGGACTTGGCCGGTATCGGTTTCGATTTCGAACCGCAGGATCAGGTGTTGCGCCTGGCGCGCCTGACGGCCGAGGCGGGGCTGGATGGCGTGGTGTGCTCTGCGCGCGAGGCCGGTTTGTTGCGCAATGCTTTGGGTGAAGACTTCATCAAGGTTACGCCGGGGATTCGTCCGGCGGGCAGTGCGGTGGGCGACCAGAAACGCATCCTCACGCCCGCCGAAGCCTTGGCTGCGGGGGCGCATTATTTGGTGATCGGTCGTCCCATTACCCAGGCAGCCGACCCGTTGGCGGCGTTGCAAGCGATCCATGCCGAGGTGAGCGCATGAGCTTTGCGGTGATCGAAGACACCGTCGGCAATACCCCGCTGGTGCGGCTGAAACGCATGGGGGCAGGGCGTGGCAACACGATCCTGCTGAAGCTGGAAGGCAACAACCCGGCGGGCTCGGTGAAAGACCGGGCGGCGCTCAACATGATTCGCCGTGCGGCCGAGCGTGGCGAGATCAAACCGGGCGACACGCTGATTGAAGCCACCTCGGGCAACACCGGCATCGCCCTGGCGATGGTAGCGGCGATGATGGGCTACAAGATGGTGCTGGTGATGCCGGAGCATCTTTCCATGGAACGCCGCTGGTCGATGAGTGCATATGGCGCCGAACTGGTGCTGGTGACGCAGGCCGAGGGCATGGAGGGCGCGCGCGATCGTGCCAGCGTGATTGCCCGCGAACGCGGCGGAAAACTGCTCGACCAGTTTTCCAACCCCGATAACCCTGCGGCGCATTTCGACACCACCGGCCCGGAGATCTGGCGCGATACCGCAGGCGGTATTACCCATTTCGTTTCCAGCATGGGCACCACCGGCACCATCATGGGCTGTTCGCGCTATCTCAAGGCGCAGAATCCGGCCATCCAGATCGTCGGCGTGCAACCCGAGGATGGCGCGCAGATCCCCGGTATCCGCAAATGGCCAGAGGCCTATCTGCCAAGCATCTGCGACTTTTCGCGGGTGGACCGGATGATCTATGTCGGCCAGAGGGCGGCAGAAGAAACCACCCGCCGCCTGGCGCGCGAGGAAGGCATCTTCGCCGGCGTGTCGTCCGGTGGCGCGATGTATGCCGCGCTGCAACTGGCGGGTGAGGTGGAAGGCGCCACCATCGTCAGCATCGTCTGCGACCGCGGAGACCGCTACTTGTCCACCGGGGTGTTTGGCTGATACACCACGGTCGGGGCGCCTTGAAAATTATTTGTTCGGGCGGTACAGGGCAAAGACGCAGGGGCGTTTGTTGAGTTCTGGTGTGTCGATGCGGAGTTCTGCAATGCGGCAGGTGTGGATGTGCTCTCCGGGCAGGGTCAGATCGCAGGCGATGCTGCACAGGGTGTCCGGGTGGCAAGCCATCTGCAGGGCGTCGAGCATGGCGGGATTGCGGTAGGGCGTTTCGATGAATATTTGCGCGGCGTCATCGCGGGCGGCGCGGCGCTCCAGATCGCGGATTGTTTGAATCCGGGCTTCAGGCTTGGCCGGCAGGTAGCCGTGAAAGGTGAAGCGCTGACCCACCAACCCCGAGGCCATGAGCGCCAGCACGATGGAGGAAGGCCCTACCAGGGGTTTGACGGTGATGCCGCGCTGGTGTGCCAGCCGCACCAGCGGCGCGCCGGGATCGGCAATGGCGGGGCATCCGGCCTCGGACAGCAGGCCCACATCGTGCCCCGCCTGCAACGGGGTGAGCAGCGCTTCCAGAGCATGGGCCGGGGTGTGTTCGTTGAGATCTGAAAGTTCGAGTTGCTGAAGCGGCGTTGCGGTGCCGACCTGTTTCAAAAAAGCACGGGCGCTTTTGGCGTTTTCGACGATGAAGTGCGTGAGGCGGGCGGTGATGCGCAGGGTTTCGGCCGGGAGCGCGTGATCCGGCGGTATGGCGCCCAGTGGCGTGGGAATCAGGTAGAGGGTTGCCATGCCAGCACATCCAGTCCCTCGTTGGTCAGCATTTCGGTGAGTTTGATGAGGGGGAGGCCAATCAATGCGTTGGGGTCTTCGGTGTCAAAGCGGGCGATCAGCGCGATGCCGAGCGATTCGCTTTTGGCTGAGCCGCAGCAGTTGTAGGGCTGGTCTTTGTGCAGATAGGCGGCGATCTGCGCGTCGCTGTATGCGCGCATGACCAGGCGCACCGGCACGACGGCGGTTTGCGTGGAACCGGTGCGGGCATTCAGCAGCGTCAGCGCGGTGTGAAACTCCAGCGCCTTGCCGCGCATGGATTGCAGTTGCGCGTAGGCGTTGTCGAAATTGCCCGGTTTGCCAAGCTGGCGGCCTTCGAGCAGGGCAACCTGGTCCGAGCCGATGATGAGCGCGTCGGGAAAAGATTGGGCCACGGCGTGTGCCTTGGCCAGTGACAGGCGGCAGGCGGTGGCGTCGGGCGATTCGCCGGGAAGAGGGGTTTCGTCCACTTCCGGCGCGGCGGTTTCAAATGGCACGCCCAGTCGCGCCAGCAATTCGCGGCGGTAGGGCGAGGTGGATGCGAGAACGAGCCGGGTCATTCTCCGTGTTATTCCGGCTGGATTTCGACTAGCACCTGATCCGGGGTGACGGCCTCGCCCTTGGTGACATGGATGCTAACGACGGTGCCGGAGACGGGTGCATGGATCTCGTTTTCCATCTTCATCGCCTCGATCACCAGCACGCCGTCGCCGGCCTTGACGGTGTCGCCGGCCTTGACCTTGACCTCGACAATGGTGCCCGGCATGGCGGTGGTGACGCAGCCGGCATGGGTGGGTTTGGGTTTGCTGCCCGGCTTGCTGGTGGGCTTTGATGACCCTGCGCGCGCGCCGCCGCCGGGGGGCACTTCAACCTCGTCCAACGCCTCAAGCACCACCTCTTCGGCAATGCCATCGACATGCACATAGAATGGACGGTTGTCTTCGCCCTGGCGGCCGGTGCCCTTGATGCGGATGTGATAGGTCTCGCCGTGCAGGGTGACATTGAATTCGGACGGTGCGTACACCGCCGGGCAGGCCAAAGCCTCGCGGGATTCGGGTGGCAGCAGTGGTTCGGGTGTCAGGGTGCCGGCGGCGCGCTCTTGCAGCCAGGTGCGGCCAAGGTCAGGGAACATGGCGTAGGTCAGCACATCCTCGTCGCTCTTGGCGAGAGATTCGATTTCGCCGCGCAGTTTGTCGAGTTCGTCCGACAACTGGTCCGCCGGCCGGCAGGTGATGACATCCTGGTTGCCGACAGCCAGTCGCTTGATTTCGTCGTTGACCGGGCCGGGGGTTTGGCCGTAGCGGCCGAGCAGATAGTTTTTGACCTCGTTGGTCACCGATTTGTAGCGCCCGCCGGTGAGCACATTGAGTACGGCCTGGGTGCCAACGATCTGCGAGGTCGGGGTGACCAGCGGCGGGTAGCCCAGGTCGGCACGCACGCGCGGGATCTCGGCCATGACCAGATCCATCTTTTCCAGCGCGTTTTGCTCTTTGAGCTGGTTGGACAGGTTGGAGATCATGCCGCCCGGAACCTGTGACACCAGAATGCGGGTATCGACCGGATTGGCTTTCATCTCGAACTGCCAGTATTTTTTGCGCACCTCGGTGAAGTAGGCGGCAATCTCTTGCAGCAGCGGCAGGTTGAGACCCGTGTCGTATTCGCTGCCTTGAAGGGCGGCGACCATGCTTTCGGTGGTGGGATGGCTGGCGCCTTCCGAGAATGCGGACAGGCAGGTGTCGATGATGATGGCGCCGGCCTCGACGCCTTTCAGGTGCACCATGCTGGCCAGGCCGGCGGTGGCGTGGCTGTGCAGGTGGATGGGCATGGATACGGCGGCCTTGAGTGCCTTGACCAGATCGACCGTGGCATACGGCGTGAGCAGGCCTGCCATGTCCTTGATGGCCAGGGTGTCACAGCCCATGGATTCCAGTTCACGAGCCATCGCCACGAAGTAATCGATGTTGTGTACCGGGCTGGTGGTGTACGAAATCGCGCCCTCGGCGGTTTTGCCTGCGGCCTTCACCGCATCGATAGAGACGCGCATGTTGCGTACATCGTTCATGGCGTCGAACACGCGGAACACATCGACGCCGTTATCCGCCGACTTTTGCACGAAGGCGCGCACCACATCGTCCGGATAGTGGCGATAGCCCAGCAGGTTTTGACCGCGCAGCAGCATCTGGATGCGGGTGTTGGGCAGGGCGCGGCGCAGTTTGCGCAGGCGTTCCCACGGGTCTTCTTTCAAAAACCGCACGCAGGCATCAAAGGTGGCGCCGCCCCAGGCCTCCAGCGACCAGAAGCCGACCTGGTCCAGGCGTGGGCAGATGGGCAGCATGTCGTCCAGACGCATGCGGGTGGCGATCAGCGACTGGTGGCCGTCGCGCAATACGAGTTCAGAAATCTGTACCTTGGGCATTGTTACATTCCTAAGTGGGCAGCAAGTGCGGCTGCGATGGCAGCGGCCTTGTGTTCCCGGGGCCGTTGTTCAGCGTAGTGGATCAGGTCGGGATGAGCTTCGACGAAGCTGGTATTGAAACGACCGCTGCGGAAATCAGCGTTCTTGAGGATCTCCTGGTAGTAGGGGATTGTGGTTTTGACGCCATACACACGCATGTCATCCAGCGCCCGCAGGCCGCGTTCGATGACCTGTTCCCAGGTAAGACTCCATACGATGAGCTTGGCGCACATCGAGTCGAAATAAGGTGGGATGGTATAGCCGGTGTACATCGCGCCGTCGATGCGCACGCCCGGACCCCCGGCGGCGTAATAGCGGGTGATGCGGCCAAAGGAGGGCAGGAAGTTGTTTTTCGGGTCCTCGGCGTTGATGCGGAACTCCATGGCAAAACCGCGGTGATGGATGTCGCTTTGCTGGTATTGCAGCGGTTTGTCATCAGCGATGCGGATTTGTTCCTGAACGATGTCTACCCCGGTGATGGTTTCGGTGATGCAGTGCTCGACCTGAAGCCGGGTGTTCATCTCCATGAAGTAGAACTGGTTGTCACTGTCGAGCAAAAACTCCACCGTGCCAGCATTGACATAGCCCACGGCTTTGGCAGCCCTGACGGCCTGTTTGCCGATGTAGTCGCGTTGCGCTTCGGAAAGTTGCGGCGAGGGTGCGATCTCGATCAGCTTCTGGTTGCGGCGCTGAATGGAACAGTCGCGCTCATAGAGGTGAATGACGCTGCCGTGGTTGTCGCCGATCACCTGCACCTCGATGTGCTTGGGGTTGACCACGCATTTTTCGATGAACACCTCGGGCTTGCCGAAGGCCTTGCTGGCTTCGGAGATGACGCGGTCGTAGCTGCTGACCAGTTCGGCCTCGGAGTCGCAGCGGCGAATGCCGCGGCCGCCGCCGCCGTTGGTGGCCTTGAGCATCACCGGATAGCCGATTTTTCCTGCCAGGCTGCGCGCCTCGTCCAGGCTTTCGAGGTTGTGATCCGACCCCGGCGTAACCGGGATGCCGGCCTTGATCATGGCCTGACGCGCGGCAATCTTGTCGCCCATCTGGGCGATGACCTCGGGCGAGGGGCCGATGAACTTGATGCCGCGCCGGGCGCAGATGGCAGCCAGTTGCGGGTTTTCGGAAAGAAAACCATAGCCGGGATGAAGGGCATCGCAACCCGAGGCAACTGCCAGGTTGACGATGTTGTGCGCGTTGAGATAGCCCAGCACGGGGTCGGAGCCGATGTTGTACGCCTCGTCCGCCTTCTTGACATGCAGGGCATGCCGGTCCGGATCGGTATAGATGGCGACCGACTTGATCCCCATCTCGCGACAGGCGCGAACGATGCGGACGGCGATCTCGCCACGGTTTGCAATCAATATCTTGCGGATCACACTGAAATCTTTGACTTGAAAGGGCGAGAAGTCTATCATTCATGCCCCTCGAATGCACGGCGGTTGATCGGGACTGATTTAATGCAGGCTATTGATGTGTCAAATCCTGTGGCCGATCAATCGGCTGGTCCGATGATTGACGGGCTGCGATTCTGTCAGCGTCGGCAGTCCTTGAGCGGCGAGTTTCCTGGTGCGGCGTTGCCGCGTTTGAGTTTGGAACTCGCGGCGCAGGAAGGTGTCGTGCGGTTTGCGTTGCAGGGGGGCTTGCTGGAAGGCCGGCCCTGTTTGACTTTGCGGGTAGACGCCGAATTGGTGATGCCCTGTCAGCGCTGCGGACGGGGGATGTCGATCGCGGTGCAGTCCGAAAGCCGTGTGCTGGTGGCGCAGAGCGAAGAGCAAGTGGTGGCATGGGAAGCCGAGCATGTCCTGATGGACGCGCTGGTGGCCGATGCCAAATGGGTTGTGGCGGAATTGGTCGAAGACGAAGTGATGTTGTCACTGCCGATCTCTCCGCGGCATCCTGAAGGTGATCTTGAATGTGAATGTGTGGCCCCGGTTTGATCCGGGTCTTTTTGATGGAGCGTTAAATGGCTGTTCAGCAGAATAAAAAATCCCCGTCCAAGCGTGGCATGCACCGCGCTCATGACTTCCTGGAAAACCCGCCGCTGGCGGTTGAGCCGACCACCGGCGAGACACATCTGCGTCATCACATCAGCCCCAACGGTTTTTATCGCGGCCGTAAAGTGGTTGCGGCCAAGTCTGACAACTAATCTCTGACAAGTGATCTTTTGGGCCTGCGCGTGAAGCCTGTCGCTTGCGTCGCAACGGCTAATCGTTCCTATGCGTGAAATTACCGTCGCCATCGATGCGATGGGGGGTGATCACGGTCCGCATGTCACTGTGCGGGCCGCAATCGATTTCTTGCGCGATGTCGAGGATGTCACCTTGGTGCTGGTCGGCCTGCCCGATGCTATCGAGGCTGAACTCAAGGCGCTCAAGGCCACAACCGGTCCGCGCCTGCGTATCCATGCCGCCAGCGAGGTGGTGAAGATGGATGACCCCTTGCAGGTTGCTCTGCGCAACAAGAAGGATTCGTCCATGCGCGTCATGGTCGATCTGGTTAAGCGCGGCGAGGCCGATGCCGGGGTGTCGGCCGGCAATACCGGCGCCTTGATGGCGATCTCCCGTTTCGTGCTGAAAACCCTGCCGGGCATCGATCGGCCAGCCATTGCCAGCATCCTGCCTTCGCGGGTGGGGCATACCTATATGCTGGACCTGGGCGCCAATGTCGATTGCGAGCCTGAACATCTGCGCCAGTTTGCGGTGATGGGCTCAGCCTTGGTGTCGGCCCTGGAGCACAAGGAAAACCCCAGCGTCGGCCTGCTCAATATCGGTGAGGAAGAGATCAAGGGCAACGATGCGGTCAAGCAGGCCAGCGAGTTGATCCGCGCCAGCGGGCTTAATTTTTACGGCAATGTCGAAGGCGACGATATCTACAAAGGTACAGTCGATGTCGTCGTGTGTGATGGCTTTGTCGGTAATGTGTCGCTGAAAACATCCGAAGGTCTGGCCAAGTTCATGGCCGACAGCCTGCGCGCCGAGTTTGGCCGTACCCTTTACGCCCGCATCGCGGCCTTGCTGGCCTTGCCGGTGCTGAAGGCGTTCAAGAAAAAGCTCGACCCGGCGCAATACAACGGCGCCAGTCTGCTGGGCTTGAATGGTGTCATTATCAAAAGCCACGGCTCGGCCGAGGTGTTTGGTTTTCAGCAGGCAATCCACAAGGCGGTGGAAGAGGTGCGTGGCGGCCTGCTGCGCCGCATCGCCGGTCAACTTGGCCAGCACCACACCGCGCAAGCCGCGCACACTGAAGGAACTTCTGCATGACGCATGCCCGCATCATTGGCACTGGCGGCTACCTGCCGCATCAAGTGTTGACCAACGCCGATCTGGAAAAACGCATCGAAACCGCTGATGCCTGGATCGTCGAGCGCACCGGCATTCGTGAGCGCCACATCGCAGCCGAGGGTGAGCTGACCTCTGATCTGGCGATGAAGGCCGCCGAAAAGGCCATCGAGGCCGCCGGCATCGAGGTGGGTGAGATCGACCTGATCGTGGTCGGCACCACCACCCCGGACCGCGTGTTTCCCAGTACCGCATGCATCGTCCAGGCCAAGCTGGGTATCGATAACCGTTGTGCGGCCTTCGATGTGCAGGCCGTGTGCAGTGGCTTTGTTTATGCCGTATCGGTGGCCAATAACTTCATCAAGGCCGGGCAGGCCAAAACCGCGCTGGTGATCGGCGCCGAAACCCTGTCACGCATCACCGACTGGAATGACCGCTCCAACTGCATTTTGTGGGGCGATGGCGCGGGCGCCGTGGTGCTGCAAGCGTCCGATGCGCCGGGCATCATCAATACCCACATCCACGCGGACGGTCGCTATCAGGATCTGTTGTTTGTCGATGGCGGCGTGTCGCTGAAAACCGAAGGTGCCTGCCATATGCGCATGTCGGGCAACGCCGTGTTCAAGATGGCGGTCAATACCCTGGATGCGATCGTCGATGAAACGCTGGAGGCTAACGGCCTGTCCAAGTCCGACATCGACTGGCTGGTGCCGCATCAGGCCAACATCCGCATCATTCAGGCCACCGCCAAAAAGCTGGGCATGGGCATGGACCGGGTGGTGGTGACGGTCGATCGCCACGGCAACACCTCGGCCGCATCGATCCCGCTGGCGCTCGATGCCGCCGTGCGCGATGGTCGTATCAAGGCCGGCGAAACCGTGCTGATGGAGGCCTTTGGCGGCGGCTTTACCTGGGGTTCGGTGCTGGTTAAGTTTTGATCGAGGATAAAAGCATGACGCTTGCATTTGTGTACCCCGGCCAAGGTTCGCAGTCGGTTGGCATGATGGCCGCTTATGGCGATGCCCCGGTCATTGCGCAAACCCTGCAAGAGGCCAACGATGCGCTGGGCTTTGACCTGGCGGGCATGATCGCCAACGGTTCGGCAGAGGATCTCAATAAAACCGTCAACACCCAGCCGGCGATGCTGGCGGCGGGTGTGGCTGTCTGGCGATTGTGGCAAAGCCTGGGGGGTGCCGCGCCGGCCTTTATGGCAGGCCACAGCCTGGGCGAATACACCGCGCTGACCTCTGCGGGCGCGATCGATTTTGCCGATGCCCTGCGCCTGGTGCGTCTGCGTGCCGAGGCGATGCAGTCGGCAGTGCCCGAAGGTGTGGGCGCGATGGCGGCCGTGCTGGGGCTGGATGACGCCACAGTGCGCGCCGTATGTGCCGAAGCAGCCCAAGGCGAGGTATTGGCGGCGGTGAATTACAACTCGCCGGGTCAGGTGGTCATCGCTGGCCACAAGGCGGCGGTGGATCGGGGCTGTGCCCTGGCCAAAGAAAAAGGCGCCAAACGCGCATTGCCGTTGCCGGTGTCGGTGCCTTCGCATTGCGCCCTGATGCAGCCTGCCGCCGAAAAATTGCGCGCGGCGATGGCGGGCATCGAGATTCGCCTGCCGGCCGTGCCGGTGATTCATAACGCCGATGTCGCTGCGGCGACCTCTGCCGAGGCGATTCGTGACGCGCTGGCGCGGCAGTTGTTCAGCCCGGTGCGTTGGGTCGAGTCGATGCAGGCGCTGGCCGCGCAAGGCGTGACGCAAATCGCCGAATGTGGCCCCGGCAAGGTGCTGGCGGGGCTCAATAAACGCATTCTGGAGGCCGTGCCTACCGTGGCGCTGGCCGATGCCGCCGCGCTGGCGGGCCTCAAAGGAGACTGAAATGAATGGAAAGATTGCCTTGGTGACCGGCGCGTCGCGCGGCATTGGTCAAGCCATCCTGCATGAACTGGCGCGGCGTGGCGCTTTCGTCATCGGCACCGCCACCAGCGAATCGGGTGCTGCGGCCATTACCGCCGCGCTTAAGGCGGCAGGCCTTGGCGGCGAAGGCCGGATGCTGAATGTGAACGAGACCGGTGCCGGCGATGCCCTGATCGACGCCATCGTCAAGGCACACGGCAAGCTCGATGTTTTGGTGAACAACGCTGGCATCACCCGCGACACCCTGTTGATGCGCATGAAGGACGATGATTGGGATGCGGTCATTCAGACCAATCTGACCTCTGTTTTTCGTCTTTCCAGGGCTGCCATCAAGCCGATGATGAAGGCACGCACGGGGCGCATCATTAGCATCGCTTCGGTGGTGGGGGCGATGGGCAACGCCGGGCAAACCAACTATGCATCGGCCAAGGCCGGCATGATGGGCTTTTCCAAATCGCTGGCGCGCGAGGTTGGTAGTCGTGGCATCACCGTCAACTGCGTGGCGCCGGGTTTTATCGACACCGATATGACCCGCGCCCTGCCCGAAGCGCAGCGCGAGGCTTTGGCCGGGCAGATTCCGTTGGGCCGATTGGGTGGCGTGGATGACATCGCTCAGGCTGTCGCCTATCTGGCCTCCGATGGCGCGGGCTATGTCACCGGCGTGACCTTGCATGTCAATGGTGGCATGTACATGGATTGATCGCGTAGAATCCGCCGCCACCGAATCGAATATTCCTTTTAGCAACCTTTACCCACCCCTTCCACTTACGGAGCAACTCAGATGGAAAACCTCGAACAACGCGTCATGAAGATCGTCGCTGAGCAACTTGGCGTTAACGAAGCCGATGTAAAGATAGAGTCCTCCTTCGTCAACGATCTGGGCGCTGATTCGCTCGACACCGTTGAGCTGGTGATGGCCCTCGAAGAAGAGTTCGATTGCGAGATCCCCGACGAAGATGCCGAGAAGATCACCACGGTGCAGCAGGCCGTGGATTATGTGAAGGCTCACAAGTAATTGGAGTTTCCCTTGTCGCAAACATCCTCCAGGCGCCGTGTCGTTGTCACCGGTTTGGGAGCGATCTCCCCAATCGGTAATTCGGTCGATGCAGCGTGGGATGCTCTGATGCACGGGCGTTCCGGCATCACCCGCATCACCCGTTTTGACCCCACCCTGTTTGCCTCGCAGATTGCGGGCGAGGTCAAGGGCTTCAATGTCGAGGATTACCTCTCGGCAAAAGAGGCCCGGCGCATGGACATATTCATCCATTACGGCCTTGCGGCAGGCATCCAGGCGGTGCGTGATTCTGGCCTGGAGGTGACCGACGCCAACCGCGAGCGCATCGGTGTCAACATCGGCTCGGGCATTGGCGGCCTGCCGATGATCGAGGAAACCCACGCCACCTACATGGAGACGGGCGGTCCACGCAAGATTTCGCCCTTCTTTATCCCCGGCACCATCATCAACATGATCTCGGGCAACCTGTCGATCATGTTTGGCATGCAAGGCCCCAACCTGTCGGTGGTCACCGCTTGCACTACCGGCCTGCATGCCATTGGCCTGTCGGCGCGCACCATCGCCTATGGCGACGCCGATGTGATGGTGTGTGGCGGGGCCGAATCGACCGTCTGCCCGTTGGCCGTCGGAGGCTTTGCGGCCGCCAAGGCGCTGTCCACCCGCAACGATGATCCCGCTACCGCCAGCCGTCCCTGGGACACCGGTCGCGATGGTTTTGTGCTGGGCGAGGGCGCTGGTGTTCTGGTGCTGGAAGAGTACGAACACGCCAAGGCCCGTGGCGCCAGGATCTATGCCGAACTGGCTGGCTTTGGCATGAGTGGCGACGCTTATCACATGACCGCGCCGGATACCGACGGCCCGCGCCGTTCCATGGTCAATGCCATGAAAGACGCCGGCATCAACCCGGATCAGGTGACCTATGCCAACGCCCACGGCACTTCCACGCCGCTGGGTGACAAGAACGAAACCGAGGCCATCAAGCTGGCCTTTGGCAATGCCGCTCGGCAACTGGTGGTGAGTTCGACCAAATCGATGACTGGCCACCTATTGGGCGGTGCCGGCGGTCTGGAATCGGTATTTACCGTCCTGGCCGTGCATCATCAGGTTGCGCCGCCCACCATCAACCTGTTCGAGCAGGATCCGGCCTGCGACCTGGATTACTGCGCCAACACTGCCCGGCCGATGCGTATCGACTATGCGCTGAAAAACAACTTCGGCTTTGGCGGCACCAATGGGTCCTTGGTGTTCAAGCGAGTCTAACCCCCGGCAAATCATCAACGGTCAGCCTGCTGCCGCGATTGCGGTGGCAGATCGGGGCCTGCTCTACGGCGATGGCGTGTTTCGCACCCTGCGCATCGAAGACGGGGTGCCGCTGTGGTGGGATGAGCACCTGGCCAAGCTGGCTGCCGATTGTCAGCAACTGGGGATTCCCGCGCCTGACGCATCCCTTTGGCAGTCAGACCTTGCCCAGCTTGCGCTGCAAGAGGGCTTTCAAGACGGCATTCTCAAACTGATCGTGACCCGAGGTCAGGGGACACGCGGTTACGCGCCCCCCGCCCCCTGTTTACCGACGCGCATATTGCAAGCCCTGCCCCCTCCGGCGCCTGAACCCGATCACCTGCATGCCCGCTGGTGCAACCTGCGGCTGGCGTTGCAACCGGCGCTGGCGGGGGCCAAGCACCTCAACCGTCTGGAACAGGTGCTGGCGCGTGCCGAATGGAGCGATCCTGCGATCGGAGAGGGCCTGTTGTGCGATACCGAAGGTTTTGTCATCAGCGGCATCATGAATAATTTGTGGGTATTGCAGGGCGAACACCTTTTGACGCCGAAGATCGACCGCTGTGGCGTGGCAGGCGTGGCGCGATCGCGACTGCTGCGTCTGGCGCCGGGGCTGGGGTTGACGGTGCTGGAGACGCGCATTCAACCCGCCGATCTGGAAGCCGCAGAGGCCGTGTTCGTTTGCAATAGCGTGCGTGGCCTGCGCTGGCTGGCGTCGTTGGGAGACCAGCGTTGGAGCGAGCCTGCGTGCTGCGCAGAATTGCAGGAGGCACTGTGGCACGGCGTGTAAAAAGCTCCCGCAGCGTTTGGCGTTATGGTCTGTTGGCATTGATCGCCGGGCTGGTTTGGACCGCCTATGCCGCATTGCGGGTGCCCTCGGTGGCAACGCCCTACGAGTTCCGTATCCGCGAAGGCCAGGGGCTGGCTGGCGTGGCGCATGCCTTGACCGAGTCCGGTCGCGTAGGTCCCGCCTGGCTGATGACCGCAATCGGTCGCCTCAACGGCACGGCGGCCCGGGTCGTGCCCGGCATCTACCGGGTCGAGCAGCCGCTGTCGTTGCTGGGGTTGCTGAACAAGATCGCGGCGGGTGACAGGCTGCGCGTGCGGGTGACGCTGGTCGAGGGCTGGAACCTGCGCCAGGTGCGCGCCGAGCTGACGAATAACGGCTATCTGGCGCAGGACAGCGCAGAGTTGTCGGATGCCGTGCTGGCGCAATCGCTGAATCTTGCGGCGACCTCGCCGGAAGGCATGCTGTTCCCCGATACCTACTGGGTCGATGCTGGCAGCAGCGATCTCCAATTGTTGATCGCTGCTGCGCGGCTGATGCGCGAGCGGCTCGATGCGGCCTGGAAAACCCGTGCCCCCAACCTGCCCTATCGCACGCCTTACGAGGCTCTGGTGATGGCCTCCATTATTGAGAAAGAAACCGGTCAGGGCGTCGAACGCCCGCAGATTGCCGCCGTGTTCGTCAATCGCTTGAAGATGGGGATGGCGCTGCAAACCGATCCGACGGTGATCTACGGTCTGGGGCAGGCATTCGATGGCAATCTGCGTCGCGCCGATCTGCAACGCGATACGCCCTGGAATACCTACACCCGTCCCGGTCTGCCGCCTACGCCTATCGCCCTGCCGGGGGCGGCGGCGATCGATGCGGCCTTGCATCCGGCCGAATCGAAGGCGCTTTATTTCGTGGCGCGCGGCGATGGCTATCATGTGTTTTCAGATAACCTCAATGCGCATAATCGTGCGGTGCGGCAGTATCAGAGGAAGTGATGAAAGGCTTGTTTGTCACCCTGGAAGGGCTCGATGGAGCGGGCAAGAGTACGCATCTGGCCTGGCTGGAGGCGCATTTTCGTGCTGCCGGACGCGAGGTGGTGATGACCCGCGAACCCGGTGGCACGCTCCTGGGCGAGCAACTGCGCGCCATCCTGCTGCATCAGGCGATGCAGCCGGACACCGAGGCGTTGCTGATGTTTGCGGCGCGGCGCGAACATGTTGAAAGCGTGATTCGCCCGGCGTTGGCGCGCGGTGCGGTGGTGATCTCGGATCGCTTTACCGATGCCTCTTATGCCTATCAAGGCGGTGGTCGTGGCATTGCGCCCGGGCGGCTGGCGGTTTTGGAAGATTGGGTGCAAGAAGGCCTGCAACCGCATCTGACCCTGCTGTTCGATCTTTCCGAAGAGCAGGCGCAGGCGCGCATGCATGGCCGGGGAGAGACCGACCGCTTCGAGCGCGAACAACTGGATTTTCACCGTCGCGTGCGCGCGGCCTATCTGGCCCGGGCGACGCAGTTTCCGCAGCGCATCCGGGTGCTTGATGGCGGCCTGGGCGTGACAGCGGTGGCCGCGCAAGTGGCTGCGGCGGTGGCGGATTTGTGATGAGCGTGCATCCCTGGAACGCGCCCTTGCTGCAACGGCTGTCTGCCGAAACCCTGCCGCATGCGCTGCTGCTGTCGGGGGCGGCGGGCATAGGCAAGCGCGAACTGGCGCTGGCATTGGCGGCCCGTCTCATGTGTGAGCGCGGCGATGCTTGCGGCGTATGCAATGCCTGTCGCTGGCTGGCGCAGGGGGCGCATCCCGATCTGCGCGTGATCGAGCCGGAGATGGACGAAGACAGCGGCAAGGTACGCCCCGAGATTCGCATCGAGCAGATTCGCACCATGACCGCCGCGCTGTCGTTGTCGGCGCATCAACATGGCTGGCGCATCGTTGTCATCTGCCCGGTCGAGCGCATGAATGCGGCCGCGGCCAACGCGCTGCTGAAAACGCTGGAAGAGCCGCCGCCGCAAACCTTGCTGATTCTGGTATCGCATCATCCGCGCCGGTTGCTGGCGACCGTGCGTTCGCGCTGTCGCCTGGTGGCCGTGGGCTTGCCGCCGACGGAATTGGCTCGTGACTGGCTGCTCGCGCAAGGCGTGGAGTCCGCCGAAGACCTGTTGGCCGAAGCCGGCGGTGCGCCATTGGCGGCGTTGGAGTTGGCCGATGCCGAGCGCAGTCGCCTGCGCGAAGGCTGGATTGCCGCATTGGCTCGACCCGATTTGCCAAGCCTGTTGCCGCTGGCTGCTGGCGCCAAAGACAGCCTGGCCGAGGCTCATGGCTGGCTGACGCGCTGGCTGCATGATCTCGCCGGGCAGCGGCTGGCGGCAATCGTGCGCTATTTTCCGCGACAGACGCCGGTGTTGACTCAGCTTGCCGGGCAGGCCGATCTGATGCGCCTTTTGAGTTTACAAAAACGCTTGCAACGAGATGCCAGACTGCTGCGTCATCCGCTCAATCCGCAGCTTTTGGTGGAAGGCTGGCTGATCGAGTACGCGGGTGTATTCTCAAAATAATTCAATATGATAGATTCGCATTGCCATCTCGATTTCGACGCCTTCAAGACGGCCGGCATCGACGCATTGGTAGCGCGCATGGCGGCCGCGGGGGTGAGCCACGCGCTGTGCATCAGCGTCGATCTTGAACACTTTCCCGAGGTGCTGGCGCTGGCCGAGGCGCATCCCGAGCTTTATGCCACGGTGGGCGTGCATCCCGATTATGAGGATTGCGAGGAGCCGACAGTCGATCGCCTGGTCGCGCTGGCCGCGCATCCGCGCGTGGTGGGCATCGGCGAAACCGGGCTGGATTATTTCCGCTTGCAGCGCGAGGCGGTGGACTGGCAACGCGAGCGATTTCGTATCCACATTCGCGCCGCGATTGCAGCGAACAAGCCATTGATCGTGCACAGCCGCAACGCACCGGACGACACCCTGGCGATCTTGCGCGAGGAAGGAGCCGAACGCTGCGGCGGGGTGTTGCATTGTTTTACTGAATCGCTGGAGATGGCCGAGGCCGCGATGGCGTTGGGCTTTTATATATCGTTTTCGGGCATCGTGTCGTTCAAGAACGCCAAGGCGTTGAAGGCCATCGCAGAGGCGCTGCCGCTGGATTACATCCTGATCGAAACCGATGCACCCTACCTGGCGCCGGTGCCGCATCGCGGCGAACGCAACGAGCCCGCCTTCGTGCGCCATGTGGCCGAGGAAATCGCCCGCTTGCGGGGGGTATCGCTGGCCGAAATAGACGCCGTAACCACGGCTAACACCCGGCGTTTGTTCCGGATTTGAGGAGAAAAACATGCTGCTGGAGATTACCGTTCCCGAGCTTTCAGAATCCGTCGACCATGGCACCTTGTTGACCTGGCGTTTTGGCGTGGGCGACGCGGTGCCGCGGGATGCGGTGTTGGTCGATCTGGAAACGGACAAGGTGGTACTGGAGATCCCTTCGCCGCAGGCCGGGGTGCTGGCCGAGATTCGCGTCGAGGCCGGCAGCACGGTTGTGGCGAGGCAGGCGATTGCGGTGGTGGATACGGAAGCGGCGGCTGTGGTGAAGCCAGAGGTGATACCAGAGGAGGTTGCCCCGGTGGCCAAGGTGTTGCCGCCTTCGCAGCGGCGGCATGGCGCGCCGGTGGAGGTTGCGGCTCCGGTGGCAAAAGCGGTAGAACCGCAGCCGAGCCTGTCCGCTTCGGGCAGTCGTGCCGAGCGCCGTGAGCCGTTGTCTCATTTGCGTCGCCGCATTGCCGAGCGGCTCAAGGCCGCACAGAACACGGCAGCGATCCTGACGACCTTCAATGAGGTGGATCTGTCGGCGGTGCAGGCGCTACGGGCGCGTTACAAAACCGAGTTCGAGAAGCGCCACGGCGCCAAGCTGGGATTGATGTCCTTTTTTATGCGGGCGACTTGTGAGGCCTTGCAAAGGTTCCCGGCGGTCAATGCGCGCATCGAGGGTGACGACATCATCTATCACGATTATTGCGACATCGGCGTGGCGGTCAGTTCGGAACGCGGTCTGGTGGTGCCCATCCTGCGCAACGCTGAAACCCTGGGGCTGGCTGCAATCGAACGCGCCATCGCCGACTTTGCAGTGCGCGCCAATGCGCTGAAGCTGGGATTGAACGAGCTGGAGGGCGGCACCTTCAGTATCACCAACGGCGGCGTGTTTGGTTCGATGCTCTCTACCCCCATCCTCAATCCGCCGCAGTCGGCGGTATTGGGGATGCACGCGATTCAGGATCGTCCGGTGGTGGTCAATGGCCAGATCGTGATTCGACCGATGATGTATCTGGCGCTGTCCTACGACCACCGCATCATCGACGGTCGCGAGGCGGTGAGTTGCCTGCGGACGATCAAGGAAGGACTGGAGATGCCGGGGCGGTTGCTGCTGGATTTGTAACCGGGCAGCGGTCAGCAGCGTTTGGCCGCCAGCACCCCCGGCAGGTGGCTGGCGCGGTTGAGCAGGCGGGAGAGCTGATCCAGGTCCTTGATCTGAATCGTGAAGATCAGGCGATGGGTGGCGCCGTGGCTCTTGTTGTCCATGCGCTGCACACCCACCTTTTCCTGCGCCAGAAGCTCGGTCAGCACCCGCATCGGGTCGCGCTCGGCAAGGATCTCGATGTTGACACTCCAGGCACCGCTGCCATCTTCCGGCCAGGTGGCGTCGATTAGGCGCGACTGGCGTTCGGGCGACAGGCCTTTGAGAGTGGCGCAGTTTAGACGGTGGATGGTGACCCCGCGACCCTGAGTGATGTAGCCGACGATGGGATCGGGCGGGGCCGGGTGGCAACAGCGAGCCATTTGCACCAGCATGCCCGATTGCCCGGCGATGAGGACGCTACCGCCGCTGGGCTTGCGGGCAGCCGGCAACGGCCGTTCGGGCGGCGGCAAAAAGCGCTCGGACAGGCTGCGGGCCAGTTGGCCGCTACCCAGTTCGCTCCGGCCCAGCGCGGCGTACAAATCCTCCGGACGGGCGTGGCCGAGCCTTTCTGCGACCTTTTCCAGCGCCACATTGGCAAGTCCCAGTCGATGCAGTTCGCGCTCCAGCAGCGCACGGCCTTCGGTCAGGTTGCGGTCCAGCTCCTGCATGCGGAACCATTGTTTGACCTTGTGGCGAGCACGGCTGGTTTTGAGGAAGTCATGGCTTAGCCAGTCGCGACTGGGAACGCCTTGCTTGGCAGTTAGAATTTCGACCCGCTGCCCGGTTTTTATGGCGGTATCCAGCGGCACCAGGACACCATCGAGTTTTGCGCCACGACAGCGATGTCCCAGCTCGGTGTGCAAGGCGTAGGCAAAGTCCAGTGGCGTGGCGCCGGCGGGCAGGGCGATGACCTTGCCTTGCGGGGTGATGGCGTAGATCTCGTCAGAGGCCAGCGACTGCTGGAAATGTTGGGTCAGCTCGTGGGTGTCGCTGATCTCCTGTCGCCAGGCTAACAGCTGCCGCACCCAAGCGATGCGTTCCTGCAACGCGGCGTCGCCTGGATGGCTGCCGCTCGATTCTTTGTAACGCCAGTGCGCGGCCACCCCGAGCTCGGACTCGTGGTGCATTTCCAGGGTACGGATCTGTACCTCCAGCGCGCGGTCTGCGGGGCCGATTACGGCGGTGTGCAGGCTTTGATAGCCGTTGGGCTTGGGCCGCGAAACATAGTCGTCGAACTGGCCGGGGATGGGCTGCCACAGGCTGTGCACAATGCCCAGCGCCAGGTAACAGTCTTTTTTGTCGGCGACCAGCACGCGTACGGCGCGAACATCGTAAAGATCGTCGAAAGACAACTGCTTTTTGCGCATCTTGGCCAGGATGCTGGCAATGTGTTTGGGCCGGCCACTGATGTCGGCAATCGCGACACCGGCCTCGGTCAGCGTGCGCCGCAGCTCGGCCTTGACCGCTTCGATATATTGCTCGCGATCGATGCGGCGTTCGTCCAGTTGGCGGGCAATGTCCTTGTAGGTGTCGGGCTCCAGAAAACGGCAGGCCAGGTCTTCCAGCTCCCATTTGAACTGCCAGGCACCCAGACGGTTGGCCAGCGGTGCGTATATTTCGCGCGCTTCCTGGGCGGCCCGTGTGCGCGCATCGCCCGGGGTTTTGGTGAGCTCGCGCAGGTTTTGTGTGCGCTCGGCCAGCTTGATGAGAACGACGCGCAGGTCGTCAGACATAGCCAGAAGCATTTGCCGCAGCAACTCGCCTTGCCCGGTTTCTACCTCTTCCAGCAGACGGTCCATGCGTCGTAGGCGGGCGGCGGCCAGTGTTAGCTGGGTCAGCGATGCGCCGTAGCGGGCGGTAAGGCGGTCGGGATGAAGCGCTGTGTCCGGCAGCGCCATCAACAGGCTGGCGGCGAGGGTGTCCGGATCAAAGCCCAGGGCATCAAGCTGGCGGGCGCAGCCCAGCGCGTGTGTCGCGGCCTCGGGCGCTTTGCCGCTGAGTTCCTGCCAGGCTAGCGCGATGCCGCTGGCGCGTTCGCCCAACCGTGTTTCGAGTTGGGCGAGCCAGGCGTTGGGGGATTCGGAAGCTTGCTCCTGGGCGCTTACCACAGCTTCCACCAGGGCTTGTCAGCCTTGGGGCCACCGGACAGCCAGACGCTGTTGGGGTAGTTGAGTTTGAGCACGCGCAGGGCGTCGGCAGAAAGGTCCTTGAGGCCCAGATTGGCATAGCTTTGCGCCATGATCGCCAGCGCCTCTTCGGCGGCCGGGGTGGTCTGGTGTTGCTCGATGATGACCTTGGCGCGGTTGGCGGCTGCCAGCCAGGCGTCGCGTTTCAGGTAATAGCGCGCTACATGCAGCTCGTGCGCGGCCAGGGCGTTGACCAGATAGGCCATGCGGGCGCGGGCGTCTTCGGTGTAACGGCTGTTGGGAAAGCGTTCGACCAGGGTGCGGAATGCAATGAAGGCCTCTTGCGCCGCGCGGGGATCGCGCTCGGACAGGTCTTGTCCGCCAAGACTGGCGAGCAGGCCTTTGTCTTCGATGAAATTGACCATGCCCTTCAGGTAATAGGCGTAATCCACATGCGGATGCGCCGGATGCAACTGGATGAAGCGGTCGAGTGCGGCCAGCGCCGATTCGGGGTCGTTGTCCTTGTAATGGGCATAGGCCACTTCCAGTTGCGCCTGCTGTACGTAAGCACCGTAGGGATAGCGCGCCTCCAGCTTTTCGAAATACTTGATGGCCTCCTCGAAATTGCCCTCACCGGACGATTCCTTGGCGCGGTTGAATAGCTTTTGAGCGGACCAGTCACGGGTCTCGTCGATTTGCTCGGGCAGCAGGCTGCATGCAGAAAGCATCGTGAGCGCAAGGAGGGCGGCTAAAATGCGGGAAAAGTTGCTTTTCATGTGAAGTGCGGTGCAGAAATGGGCCGCGCGATTATGCCACGCCGTCATGTCAGAAACCTTTGAACTTGAAATCCCCGCCGCATTGGGCGGCAAACGGCTTGACCAAGCCGTAGCCAGCCTGCTGCCGGACTATTCCCGCAGTCGCATCCAGCAATGGATCGAGGCTGGGCAGGTGTTGCTCAATGGCGCGGCGGCGAGCGTCAAGCAAAAGGTGTATGGCGGCGAGGTCGTGTTGGTAGTCGCGCAGATCGCTCCTGCCGAACAGATCCATCAGGCCGAGGCCATCGGCCTTGACATCGTGTTCGAGGACGACGCCCTTCTGGTTATCAACAAGCCGCCGGGACTGGTGGTGCATCCGGGTGCCGGTAACTGGAGCGGGACACTGATGAACGCGCTGCTGCACCACGGTCCGCTGGCGCATGAGCTGCCCCGCGCCGGCATTGTGCATCGGCTGGACAAGGACACCTCGGGCCTGTTGGTGGTCGCCAAAACCCTGCCGGCGCATACGGCGCTGGTGCGTGACTTGCAGGCGCGTACCGTCAAGCGCACCTACCAGGCCGTGGCGCTGGGCTATTTCGACATGGCATCGGGCACGGTGGAAGGCGGCATCGGCCGGCATCCCACCCAACGCACCCGCATGGCCTTGCTCGACCACGGCGGCAAACCGTCGGTGACGCACTGGCGGGTGCTGCGCCAGTTCGAGCAGGCCGCCCTCATCGAGTGCCGTCTGGAAACGGGGCGTACCCATCAGATTCGCGTGCATATGACGCACTTGGGCCATCCTCTGGTGGGCGATGCGGTGTACGGCCCGCGCAAGCCGCCGATAGCGTTTCCTCGGCAAGCGCTACATGCATGGCGGCTGGGGCTGGATCACCCCAGCACGGGCGAGCCGATGCAGTGGGAGGCGCCGCTGCCGCAGGATATGGTGGATTTATTGGAGTCTTTGTCGTGATCACCCCCAACTGGCCCGCGCCGCCGAATGTGCATGCCTTGATGACGACGCGCCAGGGCGGTGTCAGCGCGGCGCCGTTTGATAGCTTCAACCTGGCCACCCATGTCGGCGACGATCCGGCGGCGGTGGCGCATAACCGGGCGCAGCTGCGCCAGCATTTGCCCGCCGATCCCTTGTGGCTGAATCAGGTGCATGGCGTAGCGGTGGCTGAAGCAGGGCGCGACACCGCCGGTTGCGACGGTGATGCGGCAGTAAGCTTTGCTGCCGGCGCGATCTGCGCGGTGATGACGGCGGACTGTCTGCCGGTGCTGTTGTGCGACACGCAAGGCCGTGTGGTGGCCGCAGCGCATGCCGGCTGGCGCGGCCTGGCTGCCGGCGTTCTGGAAGCAACGGTGGCACGCATGGCGGTGCCGCCCGATTCCATTCTGGCCTGGCTGGGGGCCGCCATTGGCCCGCAGGCCTTCGAGGTGGGCTTTGATGTGCGCGCGGCCTTTGTGAGCCAGCATCCTGCTGCCGCCGCCGCATTCGTGCCTAACGGCAACCGCTGGCTGGCGGACATTTACCAACTCGCCCGCATTCGTCTGGCTGCCGTCGGAGTTACCCGCGTCTATGGCGGTGGGTTGTGTACTGTGAGTGACCCTGCGCGGTTTTATTCCTACCGCCGCGAGGGTCAGACCGGGCGCATGGCCAGTCTGATCTGGAGATATCAGTCATTCATCGGGTCGTGATACGGTTAGAGCCGTTGGTTCCAAGTGGCTCACATTCTGTGCGCAAGACATGCTTCTGTCGTGCGCGAGATCGGTCACATTAAGATGAGATGTTCCTCATTGACTTTGCATGACATTTTGTATTGTCAGAGGTTAGTCAGAGGTTAAATGGACAATGGCGGTCTGGGTCAGACGCTATGATTCGACACCAATAGCAATGGCTACTTCAAAGACGATGAAACTCGAACAACTTCAGCCCAGTGCGGCCGTGCGCGGTATCGTTCCCGACGCACTGGTCACCGTGGTCAGCGTGCAGTGGTTCGGTTCCGAAGCGCTGGAACTGACTTACAAAACCGCCGACGGCAAGGTCGCCAACCAGCTTCTCTACCGCGACAGCGAACCCACGCTGGAAATTGTCGAACAGGGGCGTCCATGGAGTTTTGACGGCGACGGTGCCCTGTTCCGTCTGGTTTCAGAAGCCCAGCGCATCCGTCTGGCCCACCTGTTCGATCCGGTGCTGGCGGTCCATACATCCGTCGTCGAACCATTGCCGCACCAGATCACCGCCGTCTACGAGGCGATGCTGCCGCGCCAGCCCCTGCGCTTCCTGCTCGCCGACGACCCCGGTGCGGGCAAGACCATCATGGCCGGTCTGCTCATCAAGGAGCTGGTTGCCCGTGGCGACCTCCAGCGTTGCCTGATCGTTTGCCCCGGTAGCCTGGCCGAGCAGTGGCAGGACGAGCTCTACCGGCGCTTTCACCTGCCCTTCGAGATTCTCACCAACGACAAGCTCGAAGCCGCCCGCACCGGCAACTGGTTCATGGAAACCAACCTGGTTATCGCCCGCCTCGACAAGCTGTCGCGCAACGAGGATGTGCAGCAAAAGCTGCAAGCGCCCGATTGCCGCTGGGACCTGATTGTCTGCGACGAAGCGCACAAGATGTCGGCAACTGTTTTTGGCGGCGAGGCGAAATACACCAAGCGATACCACCTCGGCCAACTACTCTCTGGCCTGACGCGCCACTTTCTGCTGATGTCGGCCACGCCTCACAACGGCAAGGAAGCCGACTTCCAGCTTTTCATGGCCCTGCTCGACGGCGACCGCTTCGAGGGCAAGTACCGCGACGGTGTGCATTCCGCCGATGTGTCGGACCTCATGCGGCGCATGGTCAAGGAAAACCTGCGCAAGTTCGACGGCACGCCGCTGTTTCCCGAGCGTATCGCCTACACCGTGCCTTACCACCTCTCCCCACAGGAAGAAGCCCTCTACAAGGCTGTCACCGAATATGTGCGCAACGAGTTCAACCGTGCCGAGGCGCTGGAAAACGACAAGCGTGCCGGCACCGTCGGTTTCGCGCTGACCATCCTGCAACGGCGTCTGGCGTCGTCGCCAGAAGCGATCTACCAGTCGCTGCGCCGGCGTCGCGAACGGCTGGAATCCCGTCTGCAGGAACTGGAATTGCTGCAACGCGCCGGGCAGGTATCACAGACATTGCCGTTGGTGCCTGGGCTCACCACCGAAGATGTCGACGACCTCGAGGACGCACCAGACAACGAAGTCGAGGCTGCTGAGGAAGAAATCCTCGACCAGGCCACTGCAGCCCGCTCCATCCCGGAACTGCGCATCGAGATCGACCTGCTCAAGACACTCGAAGCGCAGGCGCTCACCGTGCGCCGCAGTGGCACCGACACCAAATGGACCGAACTCTCCAGCCTGCTGGGTGAAATCTTCACCCCGGTGGGCCTGTCGGGGTCGCCTCGCGTTGAAGAGCCCGCTGCCCCCTATGGATCGGGCCAGATACCACCGCCCAAACCCTCGCCGCACCAGAAGCTGGTCATCTTCACCGAGCATCGCGACACGCTCAATTACCTGGAAGACCGCATCACCCGCTTCCTTGGCCGCCGGTGCGCCGTGGTCATCATCCACGGCGGAATCGGCCGCGAAGAGCGCCTGAAAGTACAGGAGTCGTTCAAGCACGACCCCGAAGTCAAGGTCCTGCTGGCCACCGACGCCGCCGGCGAGGGCATCAACCTCCAGCGCGCCCACCTGATGGTCAATTACGACCTGCCGTGGAACCCCAACCGGCTGGAGCAACGCTTCGGGCGCATCCACCGGATCGGCCAGACCGAGGTCTGCTATCTGTGGAACCTGGTCGCCGACGACACCCGCGAAGGTGACGTCTACCGCAAGCTGCTGGAAAAGCTCGAACAGGCACGCCAGGCGCTGGGCGGGCAGGTGTTCGACGTGCTCGGCAAGCTGGCCTTCGAGTCCGACGGCAAGGTCATGACCCTGCGCGACCTGCTCATCGACGCCATCCGCTACGGCGACCTGCCGGAGACCAAGGCCTTTCTCACCACCGTCCTCGACACGGCGCTGGACAAGACCCACCTGCAATCCCTGCTCGATGAGCGGCAACTGGTGCACGACAGCATGGACGCCAGCCGCGTGCAGCGCATCCGCGAAGACATGGAACGCGCCGACGCCCGCCGCCTGCAACCGCACTACATCGAATCCTTCTTCCTCGAAGCCTTCCGGCAACTCGGTGGCAACGCCAAACAGAAAGAGCCGCGTCGCTTCGAGGTCACCCACGTTCCCGCCCTGGTCCGCAACCGTGACCGCCTCATTGGCATTGGTGAGCCGGTTCTGCCGCGTTACGAGCGCGTCGCCTTCGAGAAAAACCTCGTCGCGCCCCAAGGCCAGCCGCTGGCGGCCTTCGTCTGCCCAGGCCACCCGCTGCTCGATGCCGTCATCGACCTTACTCTGGAACGCAACCGCGATCTGCTCAAACGCGGCACCGTGCTGGTGGATGAGAGAGACGCGGGCACCACACCGCGCGTGCTGTTCTACCTGGAACACGCCATTCAGGATGCCGCCACCACCAAGGATGGCAGCCGCCGCATCGTCTCCAAACGCATGATGTATGTCGAAATGGACGCCGCCGGCACGACCCGACATGTCCATTACGCGCCCTACCTCGACTTCCGTCCGCTCAAAGCGGGTGAGCCCGGCATCGACGACCTGCTCGCCCTGCCGGAATGCCAGTGGATCACCCGCGACCTCGAAAAGACCGTGCAGGGCCACGCGATTGCCAAGGTCGTCCCCGAACATCTGGCCGAAGTGAAAGGCCGCAAGCTGGCACTGATCGCCAAGACCGAAGCCGCCGTCAAGGACCGCCTCACCAAGGAAATCAACTACTGGGATCACCGCGCCGAAGAATTGAAACTTCAGGAACAGGCTGGCAAGGCCAATGCCAAACTCAATTCTGGCGAGGCCCGCAAACGCGCAGACCTGCTGCAGGGGCGTCTGCAAAAGCGACTGGAAGACTTGCGCATGGAAACGCAGCTCTCGCCCCTGCCGCCGGTGGTGCTGGGTGGCTTGCTGGTGGTGCCGGCGGGGCTCTTGCAAAAAATGCAGCCCCCTGCCGCCGCAGACGCCACGGGCGCCGTCTCGCCAGCGCCGACTTTTTCACCCGGCGACAATCAGGCCGCCGCCGCCCGCGCCCGCGCCGTGGTGATGGACATCGAGCGCAATCTTGGCTTTGAACCCACCGACCGCGAATTCGAGAAGCTGGGCTACGACATCGAAAGTCGCGTGCCCGGCACCGGCAAACTGCGCTTCATCGAGGTCAAGGGCCGGGTATCGGGCGCGCCCACCATCACAGTAACGCGCAACGAAATCCTCTACTCGTTAAACAAGCCAGACGACTTCATCCTGGCCATTGTCGAGTTTCTTGACGAGCAAAACCACAAGGTGCATTACCTGCGGCAACCGTTTAACCGTGAGCCAGATTTCGGCGTCACCAGTGTCAACTACGACTTTTCCGAACTACTGGCCAGAGCAGAGGCACCACGATGAGCATGAGATTTGGAAATGCAAAATGGAAAACTGGATTCCTCACCATAGGCGAGGACAAGCTGAAAATGAGCCTGCTACCCGAGACAATCACGAAATCCGATGGCTTTATATTGAGCCGTCCAGACTTATGGAACTGATCCCGAATGTCATTACCAACCTACAAGAAAAAACTCATCGAAGTCGCCCTACCGCTCGAAGCCATCAACAAGGCCGCGGCGCGCGAGAAGTCCATCCGTCACGGCCACCCCTCGACGCTGCACCTGTGGTGGGCGCGGCGACCGCTGGCGGCGGCGCGGGCAGTGATTTTTGCGCAGATGGTCGATGACCCCTCGGCGCATCCCGACCTGTTCAAGACCGAGCGCGAGCAGAAGAAGGAGCGCGGGCGGCTGTTCAAGATCATCGAAGAACTCGTGCAGTGGGAGAACACCACCAACGAGCAAGTGCTGCAAAAGGCGCGTGATGCCATCTGGGAAAGCTGGCGCCGCGCCTGTGCCGAGAACGCCGATCATCCGCGCGCGAAGGAGATCTTCAACCGCGAGGTGCTGCCTGCCTTCCACGACCCCTTCGCCGGCGGCGGCGCGCTGCCGCTGGAGGCGCAGCGGTTGGGGCTGGAAAGCTACGCCAGCGATCTCAACCCGGTGGCGGTGCTGATCAACAAGGCGATGATCGAGATCCCGCCGCGCTTTGCCGGCAAGCCGCCGGTCAATCCCGACGTGAAGAAGAAGGCCGACCTCGCCGGTCGCGTTTGGCAGGGCGCGCAGGGCCTCGCCGAAGACGTGCGCTACTACGGCCAGTGGATGCGCGACGAAGCCGAGAAGCGCATCGGCGCGCTCTACCCCAAGGTCGCGGTCACCGCCGAAATGGTTAAGGAACGTCCCGACCTCAAGCCTTATCAGGGCCAGCAGCTCACCGTCATCGCCTGGCTGTGGGCGCGCACCGTCAAGAGCCCCAACCCGGCCTTCGCCAACGTAGCCGTCCCGCTGGCGTCGACTTTCATGCTCTCCACCAAGGCCGGCAAGGAAGCCTATGTCGAGCCGGTGATCGAGGGCGGCAGCTACCGCTTTACTGTGAAGGTCGGCAAGCCGAAGGATGCGGAGGCGGCGAAAAATGGCACCAAGCTGGCGCGCGGCGCAAACTTCAGGTGCCTGATGTCCGGCGCCCCGATGACGGGCGACCACATCAAAGCCGAAGGCAAAGAGGGACGCATGGGTGCGCGACTGATGGCCATCGTCGCCGAGGGCACACGCGGCCGTGTCTATCTCGCGCCGACACCGGAGCACGAAGTCGCAGCAAAGAAAGCCAAGCCTGAATGGAAACCGGAGGTTGCGATCTCAGGCAGCACGCAATACCTCGGTGTGAAGCCTTACGGCATGGAACGATTCGATCAGCTTTTTACCGACCGCCAACTCGTTGCGCTGACCACCTTCTCCGATCTGGTGGCGGAAGCGCGCGAGAAGATCAAGCGCGACGCCATCAAAGCCGGCCTGCCCGATGACCACCGGCCCCTCGCAAAAGTCGGCGCTGGCGGGACGGCATATGCGGATGCGGCGGGGGTGTATTTGGCGTTTGCGCTTGGTAAGCAAGCGGACTTGGGAAATAGTTTGTGCGGATGGGAACCGGTCGCGCAGTGCCCGAGGCACCTCTTTGGCCGGCAAGCTATTCCCATGCTTTGGGACTTCGCCGAAGGGAATCCTCTAGGCGATAGTTCTGGTGCTTGGATTGTTTTTGTTGAAGGCATCTCGAAGGCTTTTTCTAAGACATTCGAACATGTGGATTCGGGTGCGAGTGGCAATGTCCTTCAGGCCAATGCCAGCCAGCAAAGCATTTCCGCGGGGAAAGTTGTTTCGACTGACCCCCCTTATTACGACAACGTCCCCTACGCCGACCTCTCTGATTTCTTTTACGTCTGGATGCGGCGCACGCTGCGCCCGATCTTCCCCGAGTTGTTCGCGACGATGACCGTGCCCAAAGCAGAGGAATTAGTTGCATTTGCCCATCGACACGAAGGCAAGCTTGGGGCGGAACGCTTCTTTCTTGATGGGATGACCCAGGCCATGCATCGGTTGGCTGAGCAATCGCACCCGGCTTTTCCAGTCACCATTTACTATGCCTTCAAGCAGTCGGAGAGTAGCGGTACCGAAGGTACGGCCAGTACCGGATGGGAAACTTTCCTCGCCGCCGTCGTCGAAGCCGGCTTCGCCATTTCCGGCACTTGGCCAATGCGCACCGAAAACGAAAGCCGCATGAGAGGGCAAACATCCAACGCGCTCGCCTCCAGCATCGTCCTCGTCTGCCGCCCGCGCCCCGCCAACGCGCCCACCGCCACCCGCCGTGACTTCCTCAACGCCCTGAAATCCGAACTCCCCGCCGCCCTGGCCTACCTGCAAGCCGGCAACATTGCGCCGGTGGACCTCGCCCAGGCGGCTATCGGCCCCGGCATGGCGGTCTATACGCGCTACGCCAAGGTGCTCGACGCCGAGGGCAAGCCGATCTCCGTCCGCGCCGCGCTGGCGCAGATCAACCAGGTGCTCGACGAGGCGCTGGCCGAGCAGGAAGGCGACTTCGACGCCGATACGCGCTGGGCGCTAACTTGGTTCGAGCAACGTGGCTTTGCGGCAGGCCCTGCTGGCGATGCAATTTTGCTTTCGACCGCAAAGGGAACTGCGCTCAACGGGCTGGAGCAAGCCGGCATCGTGGAGTCAGGCCGTGGTGAAGTGCGCCTGCTGACCCCCGCCGAACTGCCCGCCGACTGGGATCCCACGACCGATTCGCGACTGACCGTCTGGGAAATGGTGCATCACCTGGTGCGCGTGCTCGAATCCGGCGGCGAATCTGCTGCCGCCGCGCTGGTCGCCAAGCTCGGTAGTCAGGCCGAAATCGCCCGCGAACTGTGCTACCGTCTCTACACCATCTGCGAACGCAAGAAGCGGGCAAACGAAGCCATGGCCTACAACGCGCTGGTGCAGAGCTGGCCGGAGATTGTGCGGCTGGCGCGGGAGACGGTCAGCATGTCGCGGACGGCGACCCCGGGGACCGATGATTTGTTCGCGGAATGACGCGCATACAAAACGACGGTTTTCTATATATGTTGTGACGGACATGCATAAAAATGATTGAAATCCTGCCATTGACCGCTTTACGCTCCGACCGCTTTGACCGACCGGATATCTTGAAGCGTCTGAACTCGGCCAGCCGCCAGCTTGCCGAGCTGAAGGGCGTCGCTGCCTCGATGCCGAACCAGAGCATTCTGATCAGCACATTGGGCTTGCAGGAGGCCAAGGACAGTTCCGAGATCGAGAACATCGTGACGACCCACGACGAATTGTTCCGCGACATTGCCTTCCCTGAAGGCGCAGGCAGCGCTGCGGCCAAGGAGGTGGCGCGTTACCGGCAGGCATTGGCGGTGGGTTATGCGGCCGTGCGTGCCAATGGGTTGTTGACTATCAATCACATTCTCGACATTCAGGCGGCACTGGAACACAACCGCGCCGGCTTTCGCGCCTTGCCCGGCACCGCACTCAAGGGGGATGGCGGCCGCGTGGTCTATACCCCGCCGCAAGACCCGCAGACCATCCTTGCGCTGATGGGCGATCTTGAACACTTCATCAATGATGAGGGGCTGTTCGATGCCGACCCGCTGGTAAAGATGGCGCTGATCCACCACCAGTTCGAGAGCATCCACCCCTTCTACGATGGCAATGGCCGTACCGGGCGGATCATCAATGTGCTGTATCTGGTGAAGCAGGGGCTGCTCGACATTCCCGTGCTCTACCTGTCGCGCCACATCGTGCGCACCAAGCCGGATTACTACCGCTTGCTGCAAGAGGTGCGTGAGCGGGACACCTGGGAAGACTGGGTGCTCTACATGCTCACCGCTGTGGAGCGCACCGCCAGCGAGGGCATTGCCACTATTCAGGCAATCAAGACATTGTTGCTCAACACCAAGCACCGGGTTCGCGCCGGTTACCGCTTCTACAGCCAGGATCTGATCAACAACCTGTTCTCCTGCCCCTATACCAAAATCGAGTTTATTGAGCGCGACCTCAAGGTCTCGCGTCTCACGGCCACCAAGTATCTGGAAGCGCTGGTCGATGGCGGATTCCTCGTCAAACGCAAGGCCGGGCGCAGTAACTACTATATCAACCAGCCGCTGTACGGCATTTTGACCGGCGAAGCCTTGCCGGCCACGCAGGGATAAACCATGGCAATTACCAACCACGAACGCGTCGGCAAGGCGCTGGAACTTCTCAAGACCGGGCTTGGGCCGTTTGTCGGGCGTGAGATCAAGGCAGCGATTGCTTCTAATAGCTTGACCATGGACAAGGTGCGGGGGTTTGTCGAAGACCCCATGCTGGCGAATAAGCCTATCGAGGAGTGGGATGCCTCAGCACTTCTCAAACTGATGTGGGACACGTGGCACGAAGTGTTCCGCAAGACCTTGGGCTTTTCCGAGCGTAGCCTGGTGTCGGAAATCCGTGACTGGCGCAACAAGTGGGCGCATCAGCAGCCATTCTCCAGTGACGACGTGTATCGCGCACTGGATTCGGTGGGTCGCTTGCTGACAGCGGTTTCCGCCCCGCAGGCCGACGAGGTCGAGAAGGTCAAAATGGAATTGCTGCGTGTGAAGTTTGACGAGCAGGCGCGCGGCGAAAAGCGCAAGGCGACGGGCATCGCGCTCGAAAGCGGCGTGACGGGGAGCCTCAAGCCCTGGCGCGAAGTGGTGATGCCACACGACGACGTGGCGAGCGGCCGCTACCAGCAGGCCGAGTTTGCGGCCGATCTGTGGCAGGTGCATCTGGGCGAGGGCACGCCGGAATACCGCGACCCGGTGGAGTTTTACCGCCGCACCTACCTGACCGAAAGCCTGAAAGGCATGCTGACCAAGGCGGTACAGCGGCTCACATCGGGTGGTGGCGACCCGGTGGTGCAGTTGCAGACCAACTTTGGGGGCGGTAAAACGCACTCAATGTTGGCGCTGTATCACCTGTTTTCGGGTATCCCTCCGACGGAGCTGGCGGGGGTGGATGCCATTTTGGCGGCAGCAGGAGCCGCGACCGTGCCGACAGCACGGCGTGTAGTGTTGGTGGGCAACAAGATTTCGCCGGGTAATCCATCGGTCAAGGCCGATGGGACGGTGGTGCGAACCTTGTGGGGTGAACTAGCGTGGCAGTTGGGTGGCAAGAAGGCTTACGCCCGAGTGGCGGCAGATGACGAGAAGGCGACCAGCCCCGGCGACGTGCTGCGCGAGTTGTTTAACGAATACGGCCCTTGCCTGATTCTAGTGGACGAGTGGGTAGCCTACGCGCGCCAATTGCACGACCAGAGCGACCTGCCCGCGGGAGGCTTCGAGACGCAATTCACCTTTGCCCAGGTGCTAACTGAGTCGGCCAAGCTGGCGAAGAACTGCCTGCTGGTGATTAGTTTGCCCGCCTCCGATACCTCGGGCTCGCCGCATACGCATTCCGACGATGTGGAAGTCGGCGGCACGCGCGGCCGCGAGGCGCTGGATCGCCTGCGCAACGTCGTGGGCCGGGTCGAATCCTCGTGGCGCCCGGCCAGCGCCGAGGAAGGTTTCGAGATCGTGCGCCGCCGCCTGTTCCGGCCGCTGGACGACCCGGAACAGTTCAAGCAGCGCGACGTGGTGGCGCGCGCCTTTGCCGACTTTTACCGTACCAACCAGGCCGAGTTTCCGACCGAAACCCGCGATGCGGAATACGAGCAGCGGATCAAGGCCGCCTATCCGATCCACCCGGAAATCTTTGATCGGCTCTACACCGACTGGAGCACGCTGGTGAAATTCCAGCGCACGCGCGGCGTGTTGCGGCTGATGGCGGCAGTGATTCACAGCCTGTGGGAGAAGGGCGACCGCAATCCGCTGATCCTGCCGGCGAACGTGGCGATTGATGATGCGCGCGTGCAGTCGGAATTGACGCGCTATCTCTCGGACAACTGGGTGCCAGTGATCGAGAAGGACGTGGATGGCGCTCAATCATTGCCGTTGAAGCTCGATAGCGAACTACCCAACCTGGGCAAGTTCTCGGCCTGCCGGCGTGTAGCGCGAGCGATCTACATGGGCTCGGCGCCTACCACGGCAGCTGCGCACAAGGGCATCGAAGATCGCCGGGTGAAACTGGGCTGCGTGATGCCGGGCGAATCGCCGGCGGTGTTTGGCGATGCACTGCGGCGCATGGCCAGCGCCGCTACCTATCTCTACAACGACGGCCCACACTACTGGTATTCGACCCAGCCGACGGTGACCAAGCTGGCCGAAGACCGTGCCGAGCAGTTGAAGCGCGACCAGGACAAGGTCGTGGCGGAACTGGAGCGCCGGCTCAAGAAGGACTTGGTCAGCACCGGCGACTTCAGCCGCATCCACCCAATGCCAGCGAGTGGTGCCGATGTGCCGGACGATCTGGAAGCCCGCATGGTGGTGCTGGGTAGCGCCCACGCCTACAGCAAGGAAGCGGGAAACGCCGCCGAGGTGGCCGCCAAGGCGATCCTCGAAACCCGTGGCAACTCGCCGCGTCTGTATCGCAACACGCTGGTGTTTCTGGCCGCCGACAAGACGCGGCTGCAAGACCTCGACGAGGCAGTGCGCAAGTATCTGGCCTGGCAGTCGATTCTCGCCGACGAGGCGCAGCTCGGACTGACAACCCACCAGAAAACCCAGGTGACGCAGCAGATCACCGCAGTGGACAACACCGCGACGGCGCGCCTGCCGGAAACCTACCAGTGGCTCTTGGTGCCGGCGCAATCCACACCACAATCGCCGATGGCCTGGGATGTGCTGAAACTGACCGGACAATTGCCGCTGGCCGAGCGTGCCAGCAAGAAGCTGAGGAGCGAAGAGCTGCTGCTGCCGGGTCTGGGTGCCAGTCGTCTTCGCATGGAACTCGACAAGATTCCGTTGTGGCGTGGCAACCATGTCGATGTCGCTCAACTGGTCGAAGACTTTGCGCAGTATGTCTATCTGCCGCGCCTGACTTCATCCGCAGTGCTGCTCGACGCGATACGAAACGGCGTCAATTTGCTCACTTGGGTGCAAGATGGCTTCGCCTTCGCCGAAGCCTACGACGATGCAGCCAAGCGTTACAAGGGGCTGGTTGCCGGTCGCACGATCGGACTGAATGCCCCCGACATGCCGGGCATGGTGGTGAAGCCCGAGGTGGCCGCCAAACAGCTCGATGATGAACATGCGGCACAGCCCGGCAATCCCACGCCGCCGGGGCCGGGTCCGGCCCACCCCCAGCCCGGTGTGGCACCTCAACCCCAACCACAACCGGCAACAGCTAAGCCAAGGCGCTTCCATGGCACTGTGCTTCTCGATACAACACGCGCGGGTCGCGATGCCGGCAGGATTGCAGAGGAAGTCATTTCGCACCTATCGGGGTTGGTTGGCGCAAATGTGACCGTGACGCTCGAAATAGAGGCACAGATTCCTGATGGTGCGCCGGACAATGTCGTGCGCATCGTCACGGAAAACGCACGGACGCTGAAGTTCGAAACCGGAAGTGGATTTGAAAAGGAGTGACGGCGAAGTTCGGATTGCCAGCGGCGGGTTTGGTGCATTGCGACCAATCTGGCAGCAATCAATATGGCGACATTGGCCGATTATGCATGGTCGACGATTATGGAAAGTTGCAATCTGTGCTCGCACCAAAGCCTGATCGATTGGCGACGACGCATGTCCCACACCAGTGCGCGCTCCTGCGAGGGTCAGACCGGGCGCATGGCCAGTCTGATCTGGTTGACACCCTGACAGCCGCTCATTATAAGGTCTGCCGCCCCGATATCTGCAAAGTCTGTTCATGTCTGCGATTCCCAAAGTTGGCTTCGTTTCCCTCGGTTGCCCCAAGGCGACGGTTGATTCCGAACGCATCCTCACGCAGCTGCGCGCTGAAGGCTATGAAATGGCCGACACCTACGCTGGCGCTGATGTGGTGGTGGTCAACACCTGCGGCTTTATTGATAGCGCGGTGCAAGAGTCGCTGGACGCCATTGGCGAGGCTCTGGCCGAAAATGGCCGGGTGATCGTGACCGGCTGTCTGGGCGCGCGGGCCGAGGTGGTGCGTAACGCCCATCCATCGGTGCTGGCGGTGACCGGGCCGCACGCGCTGGATGCGGTGATGTCTGCCGTGCATGCCGAGGTGCCGCGACCGCATGATCCGTTTACCGATCTGGTGCCCCCTGGCGGATTGAAACTGTCGCCGCGTCATTACGCCTGGCTGAAGATTTCCGAAGGTTGTAACCACCGCTGTTCGTTTTGCATCATCCCCGGCCTGCGCGGCGATTTGGTAAGTCGCCCGGTCGGCGAGGTGCTGACCGAGGCCGAAGCCTTGGTCAAGGCCGGTGTGAAAGAGCTGCTGGTGATCTCGCAAGACACCAGCGCCTACGGCGTCGATGTCAAATACCGCACGGGCTTTTACAACGGCCGTCCGGTCAAGACGCGCATGCAAACGCTGGCCGAGGAGCTTGGGCGATTGGGCGTGTGGGTAAGACTGCATTATGTGTATCCGTATCCCAGCGTCGATGCGGTGATTCCGTTAATGGCTGAGGGCCGTGTGTTGCCTTATCTGGATGTGCCGTTTCAGCATGCCAGTCCGCGTATATTGAAAGCCATGAAACGCCCCGGAGACATCGAAGGCACGCTGCGGCGCATCGAAAAATGGCGCGAAATCTGCCCTGATCTGGTTATTCGCAGCACCTTTATAGTTGGCTTTCCCGGCGAAACCGAGGGCGATTTCGACGACCTGCTCGATTTCTTGTCCGAGGCGCAACTGGATCGCGTCGGCGCCTTTGCCTATTCGCCAGTCGAAGGCGCGGCCGCCAACGCCTTGCCTGATCCGGTTGATCCCGACATCCAGCAAGATCGCCTGGCGCGTTTCATGGATCATCAGGCCGACATCAGCGCCGCCAAGCTGCGCGCCAAGATTGGTCGCGAGATGACGGTGCTGGTGGACGAGGTTGGCGGCGGCCGTGCCATTGCCCGCAGTGCGGCCGACGCCCCCGAGATCGACGGCGTGGTGCACATCGCCCAAGGTCGTGGCCTCGCGCCCGGCGACTTCGTGCGGGTCAAGGTAACGCGCGCGGATGACTATGATTTGTGGGGGAAGCCGTTATGACGCACACCCTCTGGAAGCCTAATGTGGTCGTCGCCGCAGTGATTGAGGATGCCGGCCGTTTTTTGCTGGTCGAGGAACAGACCGAGGACGGGCTGCGTTACAACCAGCCGGCGGGGCATCTGGAGAAGTGCGAATCGCTGCTCGATGCGGTGCGGCGCGAGGTCTCTGAGGAAACCGCACGGCATTTCGAGCCGACCGGGTTGCTGGGCATCTATAAGTGGCCGCACCCGACGAAAGACCTGACCTATTTGCGGTTTGCCTTTACGGGCGTGGTGACGGGCTTTGATCCGGTCGCGCCGCTGGATATCGGCATCGTGCGGGCGGTGTGGCTGACGCGCGAGGAGATTGCGGCCTGTCAGGCGCGGCATCGCAGCCCCTTTGTGTTGCGCTGCGTGGACGATTACCTGACCGGGCGGCGCTTCCCACTTGACCTGTTGACGGAGTACTGACCCGATGGCGCATATCGTCGTGGGGCTGTCCGGCGGGGTCGATTCGGCCGTCACCGCGCATCTCTTGCAGCAGCAAGGCCACCGTGTGACCGGCATCTTCATGAAAAACTGGGAGGACGATGACAGCGATCCCAACTGTCCGGCGCGGCAGGATTTTTTGGATGTGCTGGCGATTGGCGATGCGCTGGGGATCGAGGTTGATCTGGTCAACTTCGCGGCCGAATACCGTGAGCGGGTGTTTGCCTATTTTCTGGCTGAATATCAGGCGGGCCGCACGCCCAATCCGGATGTGCTGTGCAATGCCGAGATCAAGTTCAAGGCGTTTCTCGATCACGCGCTGGGGCTGGGCGCGGACCATATTGCCACGGGGCATTACGCACGGCTGGCGGGTGATGCGCAGCAACGGCAATTGCTGAAGGCAGTCGATGCCAACAAGGATCAGAGCTATTTTTTGTATCGCCTGAATCAGGCGCAGATTGGCCCGGCGTTGTTTCCGCTGGGCGAGATGACCAAGCCCGAGGTGCGCGCCATCGCCCGCGAGATCAACCTGCCGGTGGCGCACAAAAAGGATTCGACCGGCATCTGTTTTATCGGTGAGCGTGATTTTCGCGCCTTTTTGAAACGCTATCTGCCGGTAGCGCCGGGGCCGATGCAAACCCCGGAGGGGTGTGTGGTTGGTCGCCACGAGGGGCTGTCTTATTACACCCTGGGCCAGCGCCAGGGCCTGGGCATCGGTGGGGTCAAGGGTGCGCCCGAGGGGGTGCCGTGGTTTGTGGCGGGCAAGGATCTGGAACGCAATGTCCTGATCGTGGTGCAAGGGCATGAGCATCCGCTGTTGCAGACGCACGCACTCAGCGCCAGCCAGTTGAACTGGATTGCCGCGCCGCCGACGGTTGGCCAGCGCTACACCGCCAAGACGCGCTATCGGCAAACCGACGCGCCTTGTGTGGTGACCGCGCTGGAAGACGGCGTGCTGCGCCTGACCTTTGACGCGGCCCAATGGGCGGTGACGCCGGGGCAGTCGGTGGTTTTGTATGACCGTGAGGTGTGTCTGGGCGGCGGGGTGATTGCGTGAGGGTGCTGTGGTTTTCGCTGTGGATTTGGCTGCTTGGCGCGGGTCTGGCTCGGGCTGATGGGGTCAAGGTGGCGGTGGCGGCCAATTTTTCCCAGCCCTTGGCGGCGATTGCGGCGGCGTTTCATCGGGACATGGGGCACACAATCAGCGCGTCTGCGGCCAGCACCGGCAAGCTGTATGCGCAGATAAAACATGGCGCCCCGTTCGAGGTGCTGCTGTCCGCCGATGATGAAATCCCGGCGCGGCTTGAGGCCGAAGGCCTGGGCGTGCCCGGCAGCCGCTTCACCTACGCCACCGGCGCACTGCTGTTGTGGTCGCCCGCAGCCACGGTGGTCGATGCCAAAGGCCAGGCATTGCGCCAGCCCGGTGTTGGCAAGATCGCGATCGCCAATCCCAAGCTTGCACCTTATGGCCGTGCCGCACAGGAGGCATTGACGGCGTTGGGGTTGTTTGAAGCCATGAAATCGCGTCTGGTGATGGGCGAAAACATCGGACAGGCTTTTCAGTTTGTCGTCAGCGGCAATGCCGAGATGGGCTTTGTCGCGGCCTCGCAGGTGATGCAGGACGGCAAACTCAAGAGCGGCTCTGCGTGGGCGGTGCCGGCCAATCTGTACGCGCCGATCCTGCAGGATGCGGTGCTGCTGCAACCGGGGCGGCATTCACCCGCTGCACAAGCGTTGATGCGCTATCTGCGTGAACCTGCTGCACGCGCCATCATTCAGTCTTACGGGTATCAATGAGTAGCGCCGACCTTACTGCCTTGTGGCTGACGCTGAAGCTGGCGGGCATCGTCACCCTGCTGTTGCTGTTGCTGGGCACACCGCTGGCCTGGTGGCTGGCACACACGCGCAGTCGGGTGAAGCCGGCGGTCGAGGCGTTGGTCGCGTTGCCGATCGTGCTGCCGCCGACAGTGCTGGGGTTTTATCTGTTGATGGCGATGGGGCCGCAGGGGCCGATCGGCGCACTGACGCAGGCCTTGGGACTGGGGGTGTTGCCGTTCAGCTTTGCCGGGCTGGTGGTGGCCTCGGTGTTTTATTCGCTGCCGTTTGTGGTGCAGCCGATCCAGCAGGGCTTCGCGGCGGTTCCGGCCGGGCTTCTGGAGGCGGCAGCGACCTTGCGTGCCGGGCCATGGAACCGGTTTCGTAGCGTTGCATTACCGCTGGCCGCACCCGGCTTTTTAACCGCAGGCATCCTCGGCTTTGCCCACACGCTGGGCGAGTTTGGCGTGGTGTTGATGGTCGGCGGCAATATCGAGGGCGAAACGCGGGTGGTGTCGGTTCAGATCTACGACCATGTCGAGGCCTTGGAATATGGCGCGGCACACGGTTTGTCGCTGATTTTGTTGGGGTTGTCGTTTTGCATCCTGCTGTTGCTGTACGCGCGGCGGCATCCGTGGCGGTTGTGATGTTGCACGCACGATTTCTCCACGCCTATCCCGGCTTTGCGCTGGATGTGGATCTAAACCTGCCGATGCGCGGGGTGACAGCCTTGTTCGGACCGTCGGGCTCGGGCAAGACCACGCTGCTGCGGTTGCTGGCCGGGCTGGAGCGCGCCGCAGAGGGGCGTGTGCATGTGGGCGATGTGGTGTGGCAGGACGCCACGCATTTTTTGCCCGCGCACCGGCGACCGATTGGCTATGTGTTTCAGGATGCGCGGCTGTTTCCGCATCTGACGGTGCGTCAGAATCTGGCATATGGGCTGCGTCGTGCGGGTTCTGCCGAGGATTTGCAGGCGATGGCGGCGCGGCTGGGCATCGAGCCTTTACTGGATCGCAAGCCGCTGCGGCTGTCCGGCGGCGAGGCGCAGCGGGTGGCGATTGCCCGGGCATTGCTGACGCAGCCCCGGGTGTTGCTGATGGATGAGCCGCTGGCGGCGCTGGATGCCGCGCGCCGCGCCGAGATCCTGCCGTATCTGGAGCGACTGCATGTCGAGGCCGAGATTCCGGTGATCTATGTCAGCCACAGCTTCGACGAGGTGGCGCGGCTGGCCGATCATCTGGTGCTGCTTGATGCCGGGCGGGTGATCGCCGCCGGCGCTTTGCATGAACTCACCGCCCGGCTCGACCTGCCGCTGGCGCAGGCGGCCGAGGCCGAGGCGGTGATCGAGGCCCGCGTGGTGGCGCACGACCCGGAGTTTCATCTCACCCGGCTGGCGTTTGCGGGCGGCGAGTTGCAACTGCCGTATCACGCCGCCGCGATGGGTCAGGCGGTGCGCGTGGGTATCCGGGCGCGCGATGTCAGTATCACGCTGGAGGCGCAGCAGGGCACCAGCATCCTCAACATCCTGCCGGCAACTATCGTGGCGATGGCCGCAGCCGGCCCGGCGCAAGTGGTACTGCGATTGCAGGTGGGCGAAGCCTTTTTGCTGGCGCGGGTGACGCGCAAATCGGCGCAAACGCTGGGGTTGACGCTGGGGCGATCGGTGTTCGCCCAGATTAAAAGCGTGGCGATCGTCGAGTAATCAACGCCAGGAAAGCCGCTGGCGGCATGGATGTAGTATCTTCGGCCCGCATGAAAACAGCGATCAAACCCTTTTTACTGGCCTTTGTCTTGCCGCTCACGCTGGTTTACGCATGGTGGGGCGGTTTCAATCCGGTTGAGTTTTCCGAGACGGTGCGCGGTCCGTATCGCTATGCCTGGATTGACCATGTGGGCGATTACTCCAAGTTGCCCGACATCCAGCAAAAAGTGGCGGTGGCGCTGGAAAAACAAGGCATTGCCCACGGGCTGCCGATCACGGTATTACTGGACGACCCGGTCCGTGTGCCGGTGACCGAGCGGCGCGCCCGTGCCGGCTATCTTGTGGACCCCGGGGTAACGGTGGCAGCGCCTTTGCAGGTGGATGAAATCCCTGCGCGGCGGGTGCTGTTGCTGGGTGTGAATGCCGCGCATCTGTTGGCGCCATCGCGCGCCTATAGCCGTCTGGATGCGGTGCTGTCCGAACGGGGCGAAACCATCCGGATGCCGACGGTAGAGCTTTACGAGGCATCCGACAGTGCGTTGCGCATGGGGCGGCTATCGGTGGAAATGCCTTTGGAGCGGGCGCATCCATGACGCTGCTGGCGTTGTTGCTGGCAGCCTTTGCGGCGCGGCAGTGGCCGCAGGATGCGCTGTCTGCGATAGGTGCAAAGATGGCGCAGCTGTTGCCGCGCTTCGAGGGCGGCGCGCTGCATCATGGCTGGCTGGCCTGGGGCGCACTGGTGGTGTTGCCGGCGTTGCTGGTGGGCCTGATCGGCGCCGTGCTGGGCGCCATCCTGTGGCCACTCGGATGGGGCTGGTCGGCGGGGGCGCTGTACCTTGTGCTGGCCAGCGCGGCGGCAAACGAACCTGCCGACGCGGGTGACCGCTTGCGTCATGCTTTGCGGGGGCTGTTCGCGCCGGTGTTTTACTGGCTGCTGCTGGGACCCCTGGGGTTGGCGCTGGTGGTTTTGCACAGCTTGTTTGCGCGGGCGGCCACGGCGGGAACCGCCGCAGCAGTGGCCGAGCGTGTTACGCCCCTGCTGGATGCATTGCCGGCGTGGGCCTTGTTGTTGAGCCTGGCCTTGGTGGGCAACTTCGAAGCCACCCTGGCCGCCTGGCGTGAGCGGGCTGGCGAACCTGTGGCAGATCGCCTGGCGGCATTGGCTGCAACTTCTACAGATGATGCGGTGCCGCCTTTGCTGCTGCGTGCCGCCATCCTCTGGCTTTTTATCCTTTTCTTGTTCGCTCTGGGATGATGCTCAACACCTTATGGATTTCGTTTTTTCTGTTGGCCATTGGCGCGGCGCTGGGCGAGGCCTGGTTGGGCGGGCAGACGGGGATGCCGGCTGCGGTGATGCAGGCGGGCTTTGCCAGCGCCAAGCTGGGCTTTGAGATTGCACTGGGGCTGACCGGGGTGATGTGCCTGTGGATGGGCCTGATGCGGGTGGGTGAGCGCGCCGGCGTGGTGGAGTGGTTGGCGCGTATGCTGGCGCCGCTGTTGCGTCGCTTGTTTCCGGGGGTGCCGGCGGGCCACGCCTCGCTGGGCTCGATGACCCTGAACCTGTCGGCCAATGTGCTGGGTCTGGATAACGCCGCTACGCCCATGGGGCTGCAAGCCATGCGCGAGATGCAAACGCTCAACCCGGACCGTGACACTGCCAGCAACGCGCAAATCCTGTTTCTGGTGCTCAATGCCTCGTCGGTGACGCTGCTGCCGATCACCATATTCACCTATCGCGCCCAACTGGGGGCCGCCGACCCGACGGATGTGTTTTTGCCCATCCTGTTTGCGACGACCTGTTCTACTGTGGCCGGGCTGATCTTTGTGGCGGTGGCCCAGCGTCTGTCGTTGTGGAATTTGGTGGTGATGAGCTGGCTGACGGGGGGCGTGCTGATTCTGGGCGCCCTGGTGGCCTGGTTTCTGAGTCTGCCGTCAGGCGAGATGACGGCGATGTCCTCGCTCATTAGCAACACCCTGTTGCTGGGGTTGATCGCGCTGTTTTTGCTGCTGGCAAGCCTGCGGCGTATCAACGCTTATGAGTCTTTTATCGAAGGCGCGCGCGAGGGCTTTAACACGGCGGTGAGCATCATTCCCTATCTGGTCGCCATGCTGGTCGCCATTGGCATGTTGCGTGCGTCAGGACTCTTGGGTGCAGCGGTGGATGGGTTGCGTTCGTTGGTGATGGCGGGCGGCTGGAACGCCGAATGGGTCGAGGCGGTGCCGACCATGTTGATGAAGCCGCTGTCTGGCAGCGGCGCGCGCGCCATGATGATCGAAACGATGCAGAACTTTGGCGCGGATTCTTTTGCCGGCCGTCTGGCCTGCGTGGTGCAGGGCAGTACCGAAACCACCTTCTATGTGCTGGCGGTGTATCTGGGCGCAGTCGGCCTCAAGCGCGCCCGCCATGCGCTGGCCGCTTGTCTGGTCGCTGACGCGGCGGGTTTTGCCGGGGCGGTAGTGGCGGCGTACGCATTCTTTGCGTAGCCGCACTGGCCGGTGCGGCTATTGCGTGCTGGCCAAGAAGTTTTCGTATGCCGACTCGGCGATGCGGAACCATAGAATCTCGCTGTCGCGGAAGGTCTTCCACTGCTGATAGATCTCGCGGAAATCGGCGTTTTTCTTCGATTCTTCCTCGTATATCTCGTTGGCGGCGTGGTAGGCCGCCTGCATCAGATCGCGCGGGAAGGGGCGCAGTTTGACGCCCTTTTTTACCAGCCGCAGCAGGGCCTGCGGGTTTTTGTAGTCGTATTCGGCCAGCATGTTGACATTGGCTTCGACGCAGGCGGTTTCGAAGGCCTGCTGATACTCCGGAGGCAGTGAGGCCCATTTTTCCTGGTTGACATAGAACGACAACTGCGGGCCGCCTTCCCACCAGCCTGGGTAGTAATAATGCTTGGCGACCTTGTAGAAACTGAGTTTCTCGTCGTCATAGGGGCCGACCCATTCAGTGGCATCGATGGCGCCATGCTCCAGTGCGGGGTAGATGTCTCCGCCGGCCAGCGTTTGTGGCACGGCGCCGAGGCGGGCCATGATCTGGCCGCCGATGCCGGGGATACGCATCTTCAGTCCCTTGAGATCGGCAAGCTGTTTGATCTCGTGGCGGAACCAGCCACCCATCTGCACACCGGTATTGCCGCCCGGGAAGTTGATGATGTTGTACTTGGCGAATAACTTGCGGGTGAGTTTTAGGCCACCGCCGAAATACATCCAGGCGTTTTGCTGGCGGGCGGTAAGGCCAAAGGGCAGGGCGCAGTCAAAGGCCAGCGCCATGTTTTTGCCGACATAGTAGTAGCTGGCCGAGTGGCCGCATTCGACAGTGCCGGACTGCACCGCGTCCATGACCTGCAAGCTGGGCACCAGCTCGCCGCCAGCGAATACGCGCAACTGAAACTTGCCGCCGGTGATCTTGTTGAGCCGGTCGGATAGCACCTCGGCGGCACCATAGATGGTGTCCAGACTTTTGGGAAAGCTCGATGCCATGCGCCAACGAATGGTGGGACCGTCGGCAAATGCAGACGAAACAGTGGCAGGGGTGGCGGCCGTGGCGAGGCCGGCACTGGCGCCCTTGATGAATGTGCGCCTATCCATGATCAGGTCTCCTTCCGGGTAAATATCAGATCCCACACGCCGTGCCCCAGCCGTAGCCCGCGGGCTTCGAACTTGGTCAGCGGGCGAAAGTCGGGGCGCGGCGCGTAGTCTTTCGCGGTGTTTTGCAACAGCGGTTCAGCCGAAAGCACCGCCAGCATTTGTTCGGCATAGTTTTCCCAGTCGGTGGCCAGGTGCAGATAGCCGCCGGGCTGTAGCCGCTCGGCCAGAAGGCGAACGAAATCCTGCTGAATCAAGCGTCGTTTGTGGTGGCGTTTTTTATGCCAGGGGTCGGGAAAATAGCAGTGAATGCCCGCCAGACTTTGGGGGGCAATGCCGTTATGCAGCACCTCGACGGCGTCGTGCTGGACGATGCGCAGGTTGGTGAGGCCCCGTTCGCCGATGGCCTTGAGCAAAGCGCCGACGCCGGGGGTGTGAACCTCGATGCCGACAAAATCTTCATCAGGACGCTGGGCCGCGATTTCAGCGGTGGCCTGCCCCATGCCGAAGCCGATTTCGACGATGCGCGGCGCGTGACGACCAAACGCGGTGTCGAGATCGAGCCGTTGGTTGTTCCAGGGCAGCAGGTGGTGCGGCCCCAGTTCGGCCAGCGCCTTTTCCTGGCCGCTGCCCATGCGGCCCGCGCGCAGGACAAAACTTTTGATGCCGCGGCGCTCTGGCGCCAGTTTCTCGGTGTGCACAGATCAGGAACCGATCATGCCGCTGGTGGGCGAACTGGGGCTGGCTTGATAGATCTTTTTCGGCATTCGGCCGGCAAGGAAGGCCTCGCGTCCGGCTTCGACCGCTTTTTTCATGGCGCTGGCCATGAGTACCGGGTTTTGCGCGCCGGCGATGGCAGTGTTCATGAGCACGGCATCACAGCCCAGTTCCATGGCGATGGCGGCATCCGATGCGGTGCCGACACCGGCATCGACCACTACCGGCACCGAGATGCGGTCGCGAATGATCTGCAGGTTCCACGGATTGAGAATGCCCATGCCCGAGCCGATCAGCGAGGCCAGCGGCATCACCGCAACGCAGCCGATGTCTTCGAGTTGCTTGGCAATAATGGGGTCATCCGAGGTGTACACCATGACCTTGAAGCCGTCTTTGACCAGCACCTCGGCGGCGCGCAGGGTTTCGACTACATTGGGGTAGAGCGATTGTGGGTCGCCCAGTACCTCCAGTTTCACCAGATCGTGGCCATCAAGCAGTTCGCGCGCCAGGCGCAGGGTGCGGATGGCATCCTCGGCGGTATAACAGCCAGCGGTGTTGGGCAGGTAGGTGAACTGCGAGGGCGGCACGGCATCGAGCAGGCTGGGCTGATTCGGATCCTGGCCGATATTGGTGCGGCGGATGGCGACCGTGACGATCTCGGCGCCTGAAGCATCCAGCGCCGCACGGGTTTCTGCGAAATCCTGGTATTTGCCTGTGCCGACCAGCAGGCGGGAGGAATAGATTTTGCCGGCAATATTGAGTGCATCCATGGTATTCGAGAGGGTGAAGGGTTAACCGCCGCCGACGGCGACGACGATTTCAAGCCGGTCACCGTCTGTCAGCGGGGTGGTGCCGTACTGGCTTTTGGGCACGATCTCGCCGTTAATCTCGATGGCGATGCGTTTACCGGCATAGCCCAGCGCATCCACCAGTGCACCGATATCGGCGAGCGCAGCGAATGTCCGGGGTTGGCCGTTGATAAACAGGTTCATGGCAGTCGGGGGTCAGTAAAGCCGTCGACCGGTATCGGCAGGCGGTTGCGGGGCGGGTGCGGCCACAGCGTTATTGCGCGGCGCGACGGTGAGGATGATCTGCACACCGCTGAGGGTGGATTCACTGATTTCCAGGGTGATGGTGCGATCGTTGCGTGCCAGCACCAGGATGCTGGTTTTGGCCTTGACCGACGACAGCAACTGCCAGCCGTTGGCGGCATATTGCTCGCGCAGCCAGTTGAAGATTTCAGTCTGTCCGCCGTTGGTTCTGGCAACGACGCGGCCCGTCCAGTTGTTGCCAGTGCCAAGAATCAGCGACTGTTCGTTGTTGATCGTGCTGCCGGTCGGCAGCGGTATTTCGCCCAAAAGCTGCTTGCGTACGGCATCGAGATCTTCGTTGCCCACTTGCATCACCGGCAGGGTTTCGCAGGCGGTCAACAGACCGGTGAATGTGAGCAGCAGAGTAAGAGATAGGGTGCGGAGATTCATGTTGTGAGTGTCCAGCAAGAGTGAATGGACGCAACTGTACCATCGGACCAGGCGTTGCGAATCCGTGTTGAAGGTTATATTTCAGATGGCATAGAATCGTCTGCCATTTCGAAGTGCGAAGTGTCTTGCGGGTGTAGTTCAATGGTAGAACGGCAGCTTCCCAAGCTGCATACGAGGGTTCGATTCCCTTCACCCGCTCCATATTTTGTGGGGTTGTCATGCGTTTGTTGTGTTTGTGTACGGCGCTTGTGAGTCAGTCGGTGTTCAGCCGTTCGCAGTTGACTGATAACCTGCCGCTACCCGGTCGCAGCGTTTACGCGGAGTTGCGTTACGCCTTGAATAAGTAACCGGGGTTGCGACCTGATTTCGGTTTCAATTTCGGGGCGGGCATAATGCCCGCCTTTTTGTATCGGGTCGGACGATAGCGATGGAAGAAACATTACCCATATTCAAGCGCGGCTGTGACGAGTTGCTGGTGGAGTCCGAATTGCTGGCGCGCCTCAAGGAGGGGCGTCCGTTGCGCATCAAGGCGGGCTTTGACCCGACTGCGCCCGATCTGCACTTGGGACATACGGTGCTGATCAACAAGCTGCGCCAGTTACAAAATCTGGGGCATCACATCCTGTTTTTGATCGGCGATTTCACCGGCATGATTGGCGACCCGACGGGCAAAAACGCCACGCGCCCGCCGCTGACGGCCGAGCAGGTGGCCGAAAACGCCAAAACCTATCAGGCGCAGGTGTTCAAGATCCTCGATCCGGACAAAACCGAGGTGGTGTTCAACTCGCAATGGATGGGCAAGCAAAGTGCCTCTGACATGATCAAACTGGCCGCCACTCACACGGTGGCGCGCATGCTGGAGCGGGACGATTTTTCCAAGCGCTATGCGGCAGGTCAGCCCATTGCCATCCACGAGTTTCTGTACCCGCTGATGCAGGGCTACGACTCGGTGGCGATCAAGAGTGATTTGGAGCTGGGTGGCACCGACCAGAAATTCAATCTGCTGATGGGGCGCGAGCTGCAAAAGCATTTCGGGCAGAAGTCGCAGTGCATCTTGACGATGCCGCTGCTGGAAGGCCTGGATGGCGTCAACAAGATGTCCAAGTCGCTGGGCAACTATGTCGGCATCGCCGAGTCGCCGACCGAGCAGTTTGGCAAGCTGATGTCGATCTCGGACACGCTGATGTGGCGCTACATCGAGCTGCTGTCATTTGCCGAACTGGACACGATTCGCCAGTGGCGCAGGGAGGTCGAGCAAGGCCGCAACCCGCGCGACATCAAGGTGGGTTTTGCGCAGGAGATCGTCGAGCGTTTCCACGGGGGTGCCGCAGCCGATGCAGCGCTGGCCGAGTTCGAGGCGCGCTTCCGTCAGGGCGTGTTGCCGGAAGATATGCCGGAAGTGACGGTGATAACGCTGGAGGCATCGATGCCGGTGGCCAACCTGCTCAAAGAAGCGGGCTTGGTGGTCAGCACATCCGAGGCGCTGCGCTCGATTCAGCAAGGCGCGGTCAGGCTCGATGGCGAGCGTGTCAACGACAAGGCTGCGCGTGTCGAGCGCGGCAATACGGTGGTGGCGCAGGTCGGAAAACGCCGATTCGCGCGCATCTGCCTGACTTGAGCCGGCAAATGTGACAGGCAAGTGACTGATGCAACAGAAGCTTCCAAAATAGTTCAAAAAAGTTTCAGGAATCGCTTGACCTCGTTATTTTGCTCTCTATAATGCCGGGCTTCGCTGCTACGGCGACGCGCAAAAAGCGCAAGACGAAGTGGTCCAGTTCTTTAAAAATTGATCAGCCTGAATGGGGTGTAGGCATTTATCTGGACGAGAAGTTCAGGAAGATGAATACACTCAGGAGTTAATTCTGAGAGTGAGTTTTGAAGAGATTGAACTGAAGAG